>Ga0272443_10000365_pt1 | contig 86509 bp, 70 predicted proteins | sample SSMAcet12_FD_193581 | JGI IMG/M metagenome (GOLD analysis project Ga0272443, IMG submission 193581) | Marine sediment archaeal communities from Little Sippewissett salt marsh, Falmouth, MA, United States - SSM-Acet-12 | ecosystem: Environmental > Aquatic > Marine > Wetlands > Sediment ...
CATCGCCTCCGCATTCTGCATCATTCATGATTTCTGGGTAAGTTCACACCCCATCACACTCTCTTCCTAGCTTCACCCTCCCCTGACATGAAAGGACTGCCTTACGCTGACAGGCAGTCCTTGTGATGTTTCCGTCTATCACGTCTTACAGCCGCATCAGAACCTCGTCGGAAAGCTCTTCCAATGTAGCGACCACGAGATCAGCCTCGATCAGCTTTGCTCTTGGATTCGTCGTCGCAGTAGCAATACAACGCATCCCGGCACGACCGGCTGCGGACACCCCGACGGGTGCATCCTCAATGACCAGGCACGCTTCCGGCTCTACGCCCAACTGCCTTGCCGCCATGAGAAACGTCGCTGGGTTCGGTTTGCTCAACCGGCCTTCCCCTGAAACCAACGCTTGAAAATAGCGCTTTACATCGAGAGCTACCACCACCGTTTGAATATTGGCCGGAGGACCTGAAGAGGCAATCGCCTGCTTCAAGCCAAGTGCCGAGAAACGCTCGAGCCATCTTTTGACACCCGGAAGCAAGACAACCTCTTCCGCAGCCATCTCCCGGAATAGCTCTTCTTTTCGCCGCACGAATAGTTCAATGTCTGTCCTGGTCCCTTCGGCCATCATACGGGCTGCAGTGATTGCATTCTGTCCGAACGTACGCTCAAACATGGCGTACGACACGTCCAGCCCCAGTCGCGCACCCGCCTCTCGCCAAGTATGAAAATGAAGCTGCTTGGTATCCGCCAGGGTGCCGTCCATATCCCAGAGAACAGCCTGAAATCCATTGCCGCTTACCTGCATAGCGCAACCTCCAACCCTCTGTCCATACCACGCAAAACCGCCCGGAAAACCGGGCGGTTTGAGCGGGGATGACGGGATTCGAACCCGCGGTCTCTGCCTTGACAGGGCAGCGTGTTAAACCACTACACCACACCCCCAGAGCTACGGAAGTCTATCACACCCCACTCCTGCGCGTCAAGATACCTTGTCAGATCTGCGCTGGGATTGTTCCACAACCTTCTCCGCTGCAGCGATCACCGCTTTCAGAGCCTCATCATCGATCCAGTAATGCACCACCAACCGCATGCGGTTTGGTGAGAGAGCACTCACGATAATGCCCTCCTCGCGCATGCCCTCGACAAAACCGGGAGCGTCGATCATTGCCCCATCCTCAAATCGGAGATACACCATCGACGTGGGCGGTGGATCCTGCTCCAGGGAAATGCCGGGCAGTCCTTTCAGAGCTCGTGCCAGCGTTTTGGCCCGGTCATGATCCTCCATAAGACGATCAACCATCGTCTCCAGGGCGACGATCCCGGCAGCTGCGAGGATGCCTGCCTGCCGCATACCCCCGCCGACCAGTTTCCGTAGGCGATGTGCTTTTTGCACAAATGGTTTGGAACCGCACAACACCGATCCGACCGGTGCGCATAACCCTTTCGATAGACAGAACGTGATGGAATCCACCGGTTCAGTGAGCTCCCGCGCTGGGACACCCAGCGCGACCGCTGCATCAAAAATTCGTGCACCGTCCAGATGTAGCGCCAATCCCTCCGTGCGGCACAACCGGCCAACTGAACCGGTGTACGCTGCATCAAGGACTTCCCCGCCACAGCGATTGTGGGTGTTTTCAAGACAGACGAGGCGCGTGATGGGTTGATGAGCATTGTCCGGACGGATGGCGGCATGAATATCCTCAAGTCGTAGTGTGCCGTCAGGTTGATTGGGAATGGTATGCGGATGCACGCCACCCAGCGCGGCGATCCCTCCACCCTCATATAAAAAGGTATGCGCAAGGTGCCCCAGTATGGCCTCATCCCCCCTGCCACAATGAGCCAGGACTGCGATGAGGTTGCCCATCGTCCCCGAGGGAATGAAGAGCCCCGCTTCTTTTCCCAGTCGATCAGCCGCCATCTCTTGCAGGCGATTGACCGTTGGATCTTCCCCATACACATCATCCCCAACGACAGCACGCGCCATCGCTTCACGCATGGCTTCGGTCGGGTGGGTCACGGTATCGGAGCGTAAATCGATGCTTTTCATGGTGGGACCCCTGTCTAATTATTGTTTGGTCAGGATGACGTCTTGATCGTATTCAGGACCCTGGTGAGGTCCGCTGGCAACGGCGCTTCGAACGTTGTGGGCGATTTCTCCCCCGGGAGAGACAGCGTCAACGATTGTGCATGCAGGAACTGACGATCGAGGTCAATCGTCGCTCGGTTTCTGCCGTAGACACGATCAGCCGCCACTGGACAGCCGAGGTAAGCCATGTGCACGCGTATCTGATGCGTCCGACCGGTCAGGATTTGGATGCGTAGGAGCGTGTGCTGTGCAAATCGTTTCTCGGTGCGGAAAACGGTTGTCGCTGCCCTTCCCCTACTCCCGGCGACTACCGCCATTCGTTTTCGCGCGCGAGGGTCCCTTCCGATCGGCGTCTCCACACGGCCAGAAGGTGTTGGAGGTGTGCCGTCAACAAGCGCCAGGTACGTCTTCTTTACCGAGCGCTCCTTAAACTGCGCTTGTAGTTGGTGAAGGGCATCATCATCTTTCGCGACGATCAAGACCCCCGATGTGTCCTTATCGAGCCGGTGAACGATGCCCGGACGATGCTCCCCGCCCACACCAGGTAAATCGGGGGCATGCGCAAGTATGGCGTGCACCAACGTCCCGCTGAGATGCCCGGCCGCAGGATGCACCACCATGTGAGCGGGTTTGTTGAGCACAATCACGCGCTGATCCTCATAGAGCACATCCAAGGGAATGTCTTCAGGGACCAGTTCGGTAGGCGCTGGTGGAGGGATACACACGGATAGGTTCTCCCCACCGCTTAATCGATATCCATTCTTACGGACTACCGCACCCTCAACAGCCACAAGCCCATCCTGAATGAGACCTTGTATCCTGCTGCGCGAATGCTCTTTCATCATCTCGGCAAGGACACGATCCAGCCGCCCCCCGGCTGATGGGACAACGAGGTTTTTCATCATCTTCGTCAAACGGGCATCTACTCCTCCCGCGTTCCTTCTTCCCCAACGTGGGCCCCATCTTCCCCCTGGAGCCTTGTCTCACGGCGCTCTTCGATCCACATCGCTGCGATGAGAAAAGCCGTACCGACCGTGATAGATGAATCAGCTATATTGAATACGGCAAAAGAGCCAACGGAGATAAAGTCCGTCACAGAACCCACCAGCAGACGTGAGATGAGGTTTCCAACGGCTCCCCCGAGCATCAACGCGATGGTGACACGGATAAGAAGTTGGTCTTCGGGAATCGTGGGATAGTACACAAGAATGCCGACGGTGACGGCAAATGCGATGATGGTAAAGACCAGGCTCCCTTCAGGAAAAATGCCAAAGGCGGCGCCAGTATTCTTCCAGTGGATGACGCGCGCAAAGGGCGCCAGCCATTCCACGGGCATCCAAACCTCTCCCACTGCCAGGTTTGAACGGACCAGGTATTTCGTCCACTGGTCAAGCGCCACCACCAGACCGGCGATGATAAGAAGCAGCGCATAGCTGCGAACTTTATTCCATGTCATACCATCAACCATCCTTCTGCGACTTCATCGGAACAACCCTCTCAGAGCCTTCTCCTGAACGTGGTCATGAACTCACACCGGTGATATCCCGACTGTCATATCTTCGCCATCGAACCCATCGGCCAATGTTGCCCTGGATTGCGAGAGCTCATCGACGCGCACCAGGGTCACCGCAAGTGTCTCTGCCATAATATACGCCCTATTTGCGTCTACGGCTCTGGCGAGTTTCTCGCTGACCACCATTTGAACTTCAATACGATCGTCAACCTCGAGCTCCGCCCGTTTGCGCAGTTCCTGCACCCGACGCACAAATTCCCTCGCCAATCCCTCCTGGATAAGCTCCGCAGACAAGTCTGTATTGAGCGCAGCGATATAGCCTGCCTCCGAACTTGCAGCGAACCCCTCCCGGGCCTCGGTCACCACTTCCACCTCATCCTGCTGGATGAGCAGCGTCTCTCCATCAACTGCAATTTTTATTGCGTTTCCTGCAAGCAGAATTGCAGCGCCGGCTTCCGGTTCAAGCTGCATGATGGATTTTCGTATGGCAGGAAATCGGGGGCCGTACTTTTGTCCCAATTGCTTGGGCAGAGGTTTGAGGGAGAATTGCACAACCTCAGAGCCTGTGTCCAGCAAGCGGATAGCCTTCACGTTAAGTTCCTGGCAGAAGATGTCTTCATAGGCTCGCACCACATCCTGCTCACGGGCGTTTCGGACTGCAAAAGCAGCCTCCGCAAGCGGCTGTCGCACTTTAATTTGCGACTGATTGCGAGCAGCGTGCCCGAGTGAAACCAGTCGCTGCACCAGCGCCATTTCTTCGAGCAGATCCTCATCGATGTGATCCGCCTGCCCTTCTGGCCAGTCGCTGAGATGCACGCTGTCCGGTGCGCTTTCGTCAACGCCCAACACCAGGTTCTGGTAGATAACCTCCGTGACAAACGGCATGAAAGGTGCCAGGATTTTTACCATTGTCGTAAGCACTGTATACAGGGTCTGATACGCAGCATGCTTATCCGCATCAGCGCGCGCATCAAGCCCTGCCTTGCTCCAGAAGCGCCGCCGGCTGCGCCGCAGGTACCAATTGCTGAGGTCATCCAGAAGGTCTGCCAGGATGGCGGTTGCATTTTGAGGTTCATATTTCTCAAGACGTTCTGTCACAGCTATTGCTGTTTTGGCGAGCCTGGAAAGAATCCACCGATCCAGATCAGAAAGCTCTCCTTCATCGCCACTTCCAGGTTCCCAGCCGTCGATGTTCGCGTAGGTGACAAAGAAGCTGTACACATTCCACAGGGGAAGCAGAAATTGACGTCGAACCTCATCGGCGCGGTGATACCCAAAAAGCAAGTCCTTCTCAGGTTTATGTGTGCAGTACAGCCACCGCATCACATCGACACCCATCTTGTCCGCAGCCTCATTAAACTCGATGGCGTTGCCGGCAGATTTATGCATCGCAGTGCCATCCTCCGCCAGCAGCGTGCCATAGGTGAACACATGTTTGAACGGCGCCTTTCGCTCCAGAATAGTGCTCATTGCCAGCAAGCTGTAGAACCAATTTCGGAACTGCCCCGGGAAGCTCTCCGTAATGAGATCGGCAGGGAACCATTTCTCCCAGTACGCACGATCTGTGCGGTAGCGCATGGTGCTCATCGCCACAATTCCAGCGTCCAACCATGGATTTCCAACATCGGTCGTTCGAGCAGCAAGACCGCCGCACTTCTCGCAACGAATTTTGACGGCATCAATATAGGGCCGGTGCGGCGAGTGCCCCTCAAAAACGTCCCAGCCTTCGACCGCCCTCTCCTGGAGTTCCTCCCGGCTTCCAATCACGTCGAAATGGCCGCAGGATTCACATTCCCAGATGGGGAGGGCCAATCCCCAGTAACGCTTCTTGGAGATCATCCAGTCATGCATGTTGCGCAGCCAATCCAGCTCACGTTCCAAGCCGAAGGACGGATGCCAGTGGGTTTCATTTTTCACAACCTCCATGATTTGGTAGCGAAGGTTGTGTTGCTTCTCCTCCTCCGTTACGTCCTCATAGGGCTTGTCAAGCTGGTCGCCCATGGAGATAAACCATTCATCAACGAGGCGAAAGACCAGTTCTTCACCACAGCGCCAGCACACAGGATAGCGATGTGTGTACGTCTCCACTTTGTAGCTCAACCCTCTCGCCTTCAAGTCCTCGAAGATGGGCTCACGTACATCCTTGACGTTCATGCCGGTAAGCCAATCGAATCCCTCCACGAAGAACCCATCTTCCGTGAGCGGCGCGATCGCAGGAAGGTCGTGCTCCTTGCTGAGCTGAAAGTCCTCTGCACCACAACCCGGCGCGATATGCACGATCCCGGTACCCTCTTCCTCGCCGACCTCATCCCAGAGGATCACTCGGTGTGTCTGTGGTGCTCCACTGGATTGTTGTGCTGGCAACCTATCAAATGGGCCGGTGTACCTCCAGCCCTCCATCTCGGATCCTTTCACAGTGCCGAGAAGCTCATAGTCGCCCCGCAGCATATGCAGTGTGCCCTTGCTGAGATAAAAAACATCCTCACCTTGACGCACTCGAGCGTAGTCCAACGCTGGCCCTACGGCGGCAGCTACGTTACTGGTGAGTGTCCAGGGTGTCGTTGTCCACACCAGCAGACTCTCGCCGGGTTTTTCCTTAATGGGAAAGCGGAGCGTGATGCTGGGATGCGAAAGCTCCTTGTACCCCTCGGTGACAATTTCATGCTGGCTGAGACCCGTGCCGCAACGCGCACACCAGGGCATCACATCGGTGCCCTTGAATACCCAGCCACGATCATGACAGGATTTGATGACGCTCCAGATGGTGTAGTTGTTTTCATCCGAGAAGGTAAAATAGGATCCACCAAGCTCTTTCATGCCCAGATGCCCCACGATGTATTCGACCGTGCCTGTCACAGGGCCTTGCGGTCCCTTCACGGTAATCACCTGAGAGGGATCCTCCCCCAGCTTTTCTCTGAGCAACTCCAGGGTGTCGATGTCATTCCAGTCCATCCAGTAGCCAAGTCGGATGCTCTGCTGGGTTTGAATACCGGCATACTTGAGCACACGCTGCTTGCAAAGCTTGACAAATTCTGCCAGGCCAAACTCCTCAATGTCGCGCTTGGTCTTAAATCCTTTCTCGCGCTCGACATTGACTTCCACCCAGAGCCCCTGGCAGTCGAAGCCATTCTGATGACGGGTTTGAAAGCCCTGCATACTCTTAAATCGCAGGAATAAGTCCTTGTAGGTGCGACCCCATCCATGATGGACGCCCATGGGATTGTTCGCCGTAATCGGTCCATCCAAAAAAGACCAGAGGGGAGCATCTTTGCGAAGTGACTTTAATTTCTGGAACGTTTGCTTGCGCTCCCATTCTTCAAGCACAGTATGTTCCTGTGCGACAAAGTCGATCTGATTCGATACAGGTTTAAACATCGTTCACCTCACTACTCAAGCTCTACGACCAGTCGCTTGTTGATGGCGCCTTTGCTCTTGTAGTCCACAATCCGCATGGGGCCTACCTCGGAGGTATTCGCGACATGCGTGCCGCCATCAGCCTGCAAGTCGAGCCCTTCAATCTCAACAATGCGCACTTCTTGGATATGCTCCGGAAGCAAGTTTATCTTTGTACGGATGAGATCGGGTATGTTAAATGCCTCTTTACGTGGGAGGAACGCTGTACGGATGGAACGTTCAGCTCGCACCTCTTCATTAATGCTGCGCTCTATGTCTTGCACGAGTTCCTTTTTCATTGCTGCGAACTCGAAGTCCATACGCCCCCTTCCAGGTTTCATATTCCCGCCGGTGACACTCGCTCGATAATCTCGCCAGATGACACCGCAGAGAATGTGCATAGCTGTGTGGGTGCGCATGAGAAGATAACGACGATCCCAATCTAACAGACCATGCACGCGATCGCCAACCGACGGCATCCTATCTCCAACGACCGTATGCCAGATCACGCCGCCCCTCCGGCGCACCTCAACAACGCGCAGTTCACCATTGCAAAAGGTAAGCGTTCCCTTGTCATGAGGTTGTCCCCCACCGGTGGGATAAAAAGCCGTCTGGGCAAGCGCCACACCATCATCCCTGACATCCTCAACAACGCTTTCAAACGATTTCAGGTACGCATCCTGATGATAGAGAACATGCATGCGCTTTCCCTTTCCTGGGCTTCAGGTATCGGATTAAAAAGGAACTCCCGTCCCTACAGGGACGAGAGGGTAACTTCTCCCGCGGTACCACCCTGCTGCTCGTTCTCACGAGCGCTCAATCAGCTACGGCTGGAACGTTCCCAGATATAGTTGCGTCCGGCTAACGGCGGACGAATCCGTCTTCCTTACTTGCCGTTGCGTTCAGGTCGAGGCTCCGGAGGGATTTTCACCATGCTTCACTGCCCCGGCTCACACCATCCCGAGGTCGCTGACAGCGGGTTGCACAGGTACTCTTCTCCATCTCCGCTTTTCTTTGATTGGGATGATTAAACCATATGCCACCAGCAGGGTCAATGACCCAGGACTTCCACCGACTTGCTGCGGTCATGATGCTTGTAAGCCACACGGCCAAATAACCCTGCCAGCCGCTTTGCTTGATCGCGGTAGGTACGCATGCGGGGGTTCTTCGCTTTCCAACCACCGCCCACCTGGTTTATTACGAGCTGACTGTCGCCCCGGATGATGACCTCCACATCTTTTAGTGGGACATCACCTTTACGCACCTCGTCAAGCAAGCCGTGCAAGCCTTCGATCAACGCCATGTACTCCGCTTCATTATTCGTCGTCCTTCCGAAGGTGCATCGGACTGGCTTTCGAAACCGGCCGCTCCCCCGCTTGATACTGTAGGATCCGTAGCCATCACCTGGATTTCCACGACTTCCCCCATCAAAAATCAGCTCATACCTGACGACAGAATCGCTCATAGGTCACCATGCGTCATCTTGTACAGCGCCAGCAAGTTCATCGTATGCAACTCTTGAGCCAAACCGTTCATCAGGATGCGACTCTTCCCACTTTCTTCCACATCTACGCTTTCCAGGTAGCCTTGGGGGTCACGTCGTCGTGATGCAATACGAACGTGTTTCTCGAGGTTGTCGAGATAGTCCAGGTTCTCCTCAACCTTCTCCCCCACCTCACCTCTCAAGATAACCTCACCGTGACCCTGAACAAGGTTCTCAAGTTTCAGGGCAGGAATGGATGTCATGCTTGTCCTCAGCACATCCATATCCCCATCCACGATGTATGGAATAGGCATCATGACATCGCCCGAGAAAAGCACCCGTTCTTCCACAACATGTACACCGATCCCGTCTGCGCTGTGGCCGGGTAGATGAAGCAGCTCAAGCGTTCGTTTGCCAACACGAAGAGAAATGCTTCCTTGCTCAAAGACAATACTTGGAAGCACGATTTCCACGTCGCGCAAATCGGGGTTCTGTTCCTTCGCAGCAGCCAGTGCGGCGCGGCCGCGGGTATCAAGCAATGCTCGACAGCGGCTGTGGCTCAGCAAGATGGCCTTCTTAAAGAAGCACGTTCCAAGGCTGTGGTCAGAATGATGGTGGGTATTAATCACATAGCGAACGGGTTTCTCAAGGCGTATTTCCAGAAAATCGCGGATTTCCTCGCTTTCATAAGGATAGGCAAGCGTGTCAATCACCACGGCGTAATCCGGACCGATAACGGCCCCGGCATTCACCTTGGCATAGACCTCGCTTGTGAAGATGTAGACGTTATCCGCAACCCGCTCCCGAATCATGCAGCCTCCATGTGGTCTTTGCCGGCGGGAAGCATAGCACAGCGGGGGGAGACGTGTCAAGAACATGTAACATAACTTAATCGCTCAGGGGACGATCTGTGGTAAGAGCGCTGCCAGAGGGCCTGTCTCCTGCTCACCCGTCTGGCGGAAATAGACCTCAACACCACCCCCTTTGAGGCTGCGTCGGCTGACCGTTATTCGGATGGGACAACCCAGCAAATCGGCATCCTTGAACTTCACTCCTGGTGACAAAGACCGGTCGTCATGCAACACACATAGCTCCCTGTTTTCGAGAGTCTTGATGACAGCCTCCGTCTCCTCGGGTTGCCTCAGATCGACAACGTGCACATCAAAGGGACTGAGCTGCGGTGGCCACATCAGGCCATGCTCATCTGCGTGTATGCGTGAAGCTGTGATCAGAATCGTCAGGAGATCCCACGTGAGCACACCTGCGGAGCCTTCCACTGCTTTTCCATGTTCGCCGGAATAGTTGAACGTCATTGCGATGGGTTGATATTCCGCATGCACCAGGTGAGGCTGGATGGTCAATCGCTCCCCGCAGGATGGACAGGGAGAGCCCGGTGTAACTTCAGCAATGTCGGCCATTTGGGTGATGGTGAAATCTCGCTGGTACTGGGCGCCGGTGAAGTGGCAGTCCTTTCGATTCGCCCCTGCAACGTATCCTACTCCATCGAGGACGGAATCATCGGCAATCACACGCAAACCTGATTCGCCCGGAGCATGGGCGACTGCCAGGCCTATCGGGCTCGCATACCCGGGGACAGCACCCGCTGCGAGAATATCAACTTCCTTGGCAGGTCGGAAACGGTGTGAACCTGTCAGGGACGTAAGCTTGGGCAGGCTGATCGTGTAATTGCCCTGGAGCAGCAGCATCAAAAGCTCTCCGTCTTCCGCCTCCAGAAACACGACCTTCAAGATCTGAGCTTGTTCAACCTGCAGATACGCAGCCAGGTCAGCAATAGTCTCACAATCCGGTGTTTCAACCATTCGCAGCGGCGCAGCATCCTCAGCCTGCGGCCGTATCCGCCCGAACGCTGCCGAATCAACCGGCCAACGCCAACCACAGCGTGAGCAGACGGCAAGCATAAGCGAACCATGCGGATCATCAACCCCGAGAAAGCGGCACCCCTCTGGACCGTCAACCTCCTTGAGCTCTACACCGAACTTCCGTAGTTGGCTGCGACCCGCTTCCATCGCTTTGGCTGCGTGCACCGTCAACTGACCTGCAGACTCCGCTGCGAGAAGTTCCACCAGCATCCGTTTCCCCCTGGGGAGATGCGGTGAGGGCAAGCGGGCGCCATGGAGGCGAATGTGTCGGGGAAGCTCACGATAAGACTGGACCTCGCGCTCCAGGAGGGAGGCCAGCGTCTCAGGTCGAAGGAATTCATCCTGGTCAGTGATCCAGATGGATTGCTTACTACCGGAAAGCAGGCAGGCGAACCTGTCGCAGACACGCATTCCGAGCGGCAGGATGGAGAACCCATTTTCTCGTTGGCTGAGATAGCCGGCCCGCACCAGCAGAGAAGCTGGTGTACGGCCCATTCCTGGCGCTTCTCTCAAGGTCCGAAACAGAAGCTTGGATGCACGCATCGGGTCTTATCCAGGTGGTGTATGCGGATCAGACGGGGTAGCGGTGGGATGCACCGAAAACCCATACCGGCCCTGGAAGTGAATGATGTTGGTCTGACCTGGGTAGAGGAAGAAATTGGAGAGAAATTGGCGTCCCACAAAATCGATCCGCACTTCATACGGACCGGCCGGCAGGTCGCTGATCACGAAGTTTTCCTGATAATTGGCGTCGACCTGGATCGTGGTGTCATTGGCATAGGTCCAAACATTCCAACGCTGATCCGTTTCCAGCGAGCGTATCTGCACGAGGTACTCGGTGAGCGGGATACCTGAGCTGTTCATCACACGGCCGGCCAGGACCCCCCACCCTTCCGGCGGCGCAATCCACAATTCGGGATTGAACGTGTTGAAATAGCGGTTGTCTCCCAGACGGACTTCAAAGTGCAGATGAGGACCTTCGGCATGCCCGGTATCCCCCACCGCCCCGATCGGGTCTCCTGCGTGCACCTGCTGACCCACCCAAACGGTTTCCTCTTCCAGATGGGCATACACGGTGTATAACGGTAGGCCGTTGTAGCCGAAGTCATGCCGGATGGCCACGGCCATGCCGTATGGGTCGGTCGGATCCTCGATCCCTCGGTAGAGACCGTAGCCCTCCCAGACCACTTCTCCATCCCCGGCAGCAACCACGACAGCACCGCGCTGAGCAGCCAGGTCAATGCCGGTATGCACACTCATCTCGCCGAACAGCGTGCTGCCATAGCGATAGTTGGGATTGGGCCAGTTCACCTCCCCGGAGGGGATGGGTCTCTCAAAGTAGAAATGGTCCTGTGGGCGTATGGCAAACGGCGCCGGGTAAGGCGGTGGCCGCCATCCATTCACCGGTACTGGGCTTGTGGTTGGTAGCGACACAGGGATCGGGGTCGCGAGAACGGCTTCTGCGGGCATGGTCGCTGTTGGTTGAGGCAGAAGCAAAGGTGTTGCTGTGGGCGTCAGAGGGACACGTGTTGGCGTGGCACCTTGAGGGACCTCACTCCTTTCCAGGGCACAGCCAGAGAGGAGGACGGTCAGGAGAATCAGCGCATGCCTGCAACGTGTTGCAGTCATCCGCTAGAGCCTGTCGGCGTAGCTTGCGGTGGCATCGGTGTTGGGCTCGGTGTGGGTGTCCGCCAGCGCCACCACCAAGGTGTTGGAGTTGGCCGCGGTGTACGTGTGGGTGTTGGCGTCGGCGTGCGGAAAGGAGTTGGAGTGATGATAGCACTGCGCGGGTAGAGTTGTAGCATCGCTTCTTCCCAGCTCAATCCGCTCGCCAGGACAAACTCGTTGTACCGTGCGCCAGGGTAAAACGTGCGCCAATTCGAGAGCGCAGGCAGTCGCTCAAAACCAAAATCCAGGGCCAACTCGGTGAAGTCAACATAATAGCCGGTTGGGATGTTGACCTTCGAGGACCCACCTCTATCATACGCATAAGGGTCATCGGCGTAACGGCTGTTGAAGTCCCATGGATGAGCAGCGAGGGGTTCTCCCTGCGCAGAGGTTTGATTTGCCGTGCGGATGAAGACCCGCCAGAAAACCTGGGCGCCGAAATGTTCAGGAATCACTTCCACCCACCCGGCCTCAAGGGCAGCTTCAGCGAACGCAAAGGCTCTGCCTGTGTAGAGCCAGTCATTGTAGGCATAGCCTGGTGGAAGTGGCTCGTTTATGCCGGCAAAGGCATAGTCGAGGGTGCCAAGAAAATCCCACCCTGCGACCTGGATAATGCGCTCCCTCAAGGCCTGAAAAGCTTCATCGGCAGCGTCTGAGAGCTGAGGATGCGGGGCTTGCACGTCCCGAAGATCAACCAGATTGAGACGCCCATCCTCGGAAGCGGGTCGATCTGCCTCAACCTCATACAGCGTCGAAGCGGTCTCCTCACGTGCATATTCTTGCAGTCGCTCCAGGGGAGCATGTACGGACCAGGATATGTCCCTCACATCGTTAATAAAGGGAAGGCCGATGGATACGTTCAGGCCATCATCAAGGACGTACATGAGCAGCCGGCAGCTCTGAGGTGAGCGCAGATTCGCCAGCACTGTGCTGCCATCAGGAGACCACACAGCGCCGCGCCCCTGTCCAATGATTCGCGTTTCGGCTTCTTCTCCATTGATGGGGGTGATGGATAAGACATCCACACCTTCCTCCATGGTGGTATACAGCAAGTGCTGCCCGTCCGGGCTGAAGGCGGGATCGATTTCGTCCCTGTCATCGGTCTGCGTCACGTTGATGAAGCGATCAGCGGGAAGGTCGAGGTCGGCGATGAAGATGTCCAGGGAACCTTCACGATCCGAGATGAAAGCAATCTTGCGCCCATTGGGATCCCAGGCTGGCGAGAGATCAAGTCCTTCGTGATCGGTGAGCATGATGGGGTTTTGGGAGCCATCGACGGGAAGAATCCAGATATCCAGGTCGCCATGGTAGTACGCCTCATAGGCGATCCACAGGCTGTCCGGGGACCAGGTGGGGTGCCCTTCGTAAGCAGGGGTGTTGGTCAGCTGACGGACACTTCCGTCCTCCAGGCTCATGATATAAACATCGTAATCCCCACCCCGGTTGGAGACAAAGGCAAGCATACGTCCATCGGGACTGAGTACCGGCTCCCGGTTGTCATACGCGCCATCCAACAACAGCATGGGCGCATCCATGCCGGGAAGAAAGGCGAAAATGCGATCCCAAGCCTGCTGACGGCTTGTATAGAAAATCGTCCCGGAGAGCGGAAGCTGCCCCATTTCCTCTGGTCCGGCCTCGACGATGGCCCCTGGCGTTGCGCTGGTTGCCGGTGTGGATGAGGGAGGAGCTGCCATATCCTCAGCCGCGCTAGCTGAGCCTGGATCGCGAGGAAGAAGATAGCGGTCCAGAAGAAAGCCTGCAACCATTGCCACGCTCACCACGAGCAGCAGCAACAGCATGCGCAGGAGTGTTCTCCACGTCGTTTGGCGGGATTCCTGTGTTTCGTTCATGCGTTCTTTCTACCAGTATGAGATGTATCCTACCGTAATCTGCATCAATAATCCTCGAGTTCACCATGGGATGCAAGGTCAATGCCGCATGACTTTCTTCCCTCCTCTGACGCGTGCAGAGCGGGTTACAAACCCGCTCTGCTCATCAACATTCTGTCGTGAATAGATTCTTATGCGGCCTCAATCCAGCGATGATCGGCGACCTGCATGGGAATTTTGAATGTGTGGGGGAAGGTCTCGCGGTCTCCGCCCCGCGCCCTGTAGGCCTGCAGAAGAGGCTCTGGCGCGAGGAATTGGCTCGCGAAGTATTCAGCCGACTCACGAAGATTGGGGAGCAGAAGATCGGAAAGCCCCATCCTTCTGCCATGCTTGCTGGTAATAAGCGCACTTAGCAATTCTCTTGCCAACGCAAATCGTCGCTGCTCAGGATCAAGATCCATACGCACGAAGATACTTCCACGCTGGGTTGGAGGACGTGCAAAGGTCGCATCCCAAAGATTGGAAAACATGTCCACGACGCCAAAGTCCTCATCGTAAAGCGCCGGGGGATTCCGCAGCAACTCTTCGACGGGAACAGGCGGTTCGGCCACGCCCAAGTATTCCACAAGCCCCAACGCCAGTTGTCTTAAGAACCACTGGCGTTCTTCCTTCGTAACGGGGATCATGCTACCTGCTCATCAGCCCGCGCGTCACCGGGCAACAGACCTTCCAACGGCGAGGGGAGATGTACGTGGCGGACCGATTCCTCTTTGGCCTTGACGATGCGATAGGCAAGCGTGGCAAATTCAGCCCAGGAGTTCGCCTTGAGTTGTTCAAGGCTGCTTCTCACATCGGCGGAGAAATCCATTTCGGTCATCACCATTCCGATGTCTCCATGCGAGAAGGCATTAACGATCGAGGGATCAACAATGGAACGTGCTACGAGCTGATTCAGGGCTTTCATACTCATGATGTCCTCCAGAATGTGTATATGTCCATTTAACGCGAAAGGCAGTAGGCATTAAGCCTCGCTGCCAGGCGCCTTCAATGATTGCTAGATTGCGTTGGTGCTCGTGGGACTAGCCGTTTCCAAGACCACCAATGCGTGGGCTTCGTCCGTTTCCAAGTCCACCAATGCGTGGGCTTCGTCCATTTCCAAGTCCACCAATGCGGGGAGAACGGCCATTTCCAAGACCACCGATGCGCGGGCAACGAGAATTCATGTTAGTAACCTCCTTTATGTTCCCTCAGACATACTTTACACGTTGAGGCTCAACAGATTCTCAACGCCCAGAAAGTAGAATCGATTTACAGTGTACCTTGATACACCTATTCAGCTGTCATCAGCTTCTTGTTGGAGAGAAAGCATGCTTAGCGGTGCTTCGTGGGGGGTGGTCGTGGTTCTTATTCAATAAGCCGTGCGTACATCTTGCGGACTTCTTCCGGTGGATCCAATCCAAGCTCTTCCGACAGACGGCGCATATACTCTTGATAATGATCAACGAGTTCGCTGCGCCGTCCCAGACGGCCCAGGGCTTCCAGGAAGTGAAGGTTGGTATCGTCACGCAGGGGATCCATCTGCAGTGCTTGTCGCAGTGTGGATACGGCGCGTTCGGGCTCATCTCGGATGAGCGCCTCCTCGGCATGTTGAGCTAACAGGTCGAGGTAGAGCATCTCCAAATCCCGCCGTCGCTCGATCACCCAGTCTTCCGAGAACTCAACCAGGAATTTTCCGCCATAGGAATTGATGGCCTCTGTGAGTGCAAACAACCTGCGGGGATCGCCCATGGGGAGGCTGTCAACGAGGTTTGCGGCGCGCTCAAAACGAAGCACGTCGTACGTGATGGGGAGCTCTGGGTTCAGCGAATAAACCGTTCCCTCATGAAGGATGGCTTCCTTGCCCAACGCTCGGCGCAGGCTGTAAATGGCGGTGTGCAAATTGGCCAATTGTCTGCCCGGAGGATGGTGTGGCCAGAAGGTTTCCAGCATCACATCTCGATCCACATCGCCATGATCTGTGATGTAGAAGAGGACTTCTCGCGCGAGAGGCTTCAGCTCAACCTGCCCCTCGCCCCCCACATAGATCCCTACCTCTCCCAACGCCACGAGGCGGATGTCCCGCAGAACGGCATCATCGTCCTCCGTTTTTTGATATTGCTGCATGATCGCCTGCATGGTGTTAATGCGATTGTTGACGACCGAATAGACCGGACTGGCGCCGTAGGACCGACGGACAAACTCCCGCATACGCTCATCGTATTGGATTTCCCCGGCGAGAATCTGTTCGACACCAGCTGTGCCGGCGAGTTCAAGCGCCTTTGCGAACGCCGTCTGAATGCCGTCGACATTGTTATCTTGAAGGTGAGCGCGCGAGAGAAAATAGAGAGCTAAGGTCTCCTCGTTGATGGACAGCATTCCACGATCAAGCAGCGCGTTGAGGTTGGTGATGGCTCGCTTCGGTTGATTCAACGCGTCCAGCGCTCCCATCTGAAGCTGGATCTGGGTGGAGTCGGGATCGCCCTCTTCAAGGCTGATGGCCCGTTTCAACCATTCGTACGCAAGGTTGTACCCTCGGCGGCGCCGATGAAGGATGGATGTCTGGATGCATCCATACTGGATTAATGCAATGCTATCGATGTCCACCGCGAGATTAAGACCTTGTCCATACAGTTCGGCGGCTTGAAGTGCAAGGTCGAGATCTGAGAACAAATCCGCCTGACCGAAAAGGATATTAGCCTCCACCGATGGGCTTCCTGATTGACGAGCGTACTTCAGCGCGCTGGAATATAAGCGCAGCGCTTCCCTGTATTGACCATTGATGTGAGCATCGTAAGCAAGGTTATTAAATGAAGAGGCCAACGGCAATGGCGCCCCTAGCTCTTCAAAAAAGGCATGCGCTCGCCTGGTACTGGCCTGCGCTTCAATGGACTTCCCTCGCGCGGCTTGAATATTGGATAGATCCAGCAGCGCAGTGGCAATGTTATAAGCAGTCTTTGCCTCTTCCAGTAGCTCAACAGCTTCAAGCGCCAGGCTCTCACTGCGTTCGAGATCACCTTCTCCCGAAGCAACCGCAAGCGCACGGAAGCGCTTACAATCTGCCAGCAAACGCCGGACGGGCTTGGTTTTCAACGTGGCTTCCGCACGGTCGACCGCAGCTAGCACGGCCTCGTAGTCCCCCAGCTTCAGTGCGATGTGTGCTTCGACAAGCTCGGTGGATGCCTTCAATTCCGGCGGGGGTGCATCCTGCAAAGCTTCCCTCGCGCGCTCCAGCATCGCCTCTGCCTGATCCACTCGTCCTTGATCCGAAAAGTATTGCGCCAAGGAAACCTGTACCCTGGGAATATGAACATCATGGCCTTCAAGCACATTCACCCAGGAGAGCAGCGTGGCATAACGCCCCTGCTGGAACATTTGCTGTGAACAGCTTTCCGCCAGTTCAGAGGCTGCTGAATACTCACCCGCATCACGATAGAGCTGCACGGCATATTCGGGAGAACCCTGTTGTGCGAGGTAGGCAGCCGCTTTTGACTGAAGCGTATGATGCCGCTCCGGATCCGCGCTTTCAGACAATTGCAGCAGGAAGCTGCGCAATTGAGGGTGGAACTCAAAGGTACGCGGCATCTCATTCGTTGCCGTGATAAAGAGCCCCCGCTGCACCAGCATCTCAAGAAAGACGCCGCTATTGTCAAGGCCTAACACGGCATCACAAGCATCTTTCGTCATGACGGGGAATACGGCGGCGTCAAGCATGAACCGCCGTAGATCATCCGGCTGTCTGTTTAAAACAACCGAGGCGAGGTACTCATAGACCATCGGCCGGGCGCTGCCCACCAGCGATCCGAGATTAGAACTGGCCAACTCACCGGAAAGAATCGCACCCGTTACCCAGCCCCTTGTCTCCGCAAGGAGATCTCTTGCCGCATCATCGTTGAGTTCGATTCCAGAATGCAAACGTGCGACCTCAACCACCTCATCCTTTGTCAGCGCAAGGTCGTGCGGACCAAGGCCAGCCAGATCGCCATCCGCCATCAGTTTGGCCAGGGATACTTCAAGCACTTCCCGCCCCGCGGCAATGACCGTAACCTGATCTGGCATCTGGTCAAGAAAATGGTCCATGAAACTGGAAGCTTCTATTGACCGGTTGATCAGATGGACATCATCGAACGCGATCACAAACGTCTCACTGACGTTTTCATCAATGGCCCGAACAAAGGCGCTGACGAGCTCCTCAGGTTTCGTTCCGATATACGTATCCAACTCAAGTTGATTGCGCAACCGGCGGAAGCGTTTCGTGAGCGACGCCGAAAGCACGGTAGCCAGCCGCATCACGTCCTGATCTGCTTCGGTTAGTCTAACCCAGCATACAGGGAGCTCCGTGTTGGCCGTGAAATCAGCAAGTAGGGTTGTTTTTCCGTACCCCGGAGGGGCAGCAATAATGATGAGCTTGCGAGGGATGTTGGCATGCAGCGTATCCACCAAACGTTCTCGATGACACATATTGTCATCGAATGCAGCAGGATTAATCGCGTGTCGAAGGACTGAATCATTCACTGCCATGGACGATCAGCCTTCCCGAGTATGCTGTGGAGATACGGTCGCAGCGCGCTGGTGCCATGAACCCAAACGCGTTACATGCAAAACACAAGACACCCTGGTTTTTCCAAGTGTCATGTTCTCTGCACGAATGTAGCGGTCTGGATTGGGCGGCATTCGTCCACCTTTCAAATGACAATCCAATTATAGTCGCATACCTTAATCCCCGCATCATGAAAGAAACCCGCCATTCTTCCTATTTCAACGCCGCACCTTGCCGCTTCGCTGGAAGAGCAGCGGTTAAGAAATGCCCCCTCCCAGTGGTGGGTGGTAAAATGACGACATCATTTCTTAAAGCCCAGGAAGGCAGACCATGGCAACTATGGATAACGCACTGAACTATGCCGACGATCACCAGCAAGCCGCGCTCGACACATTGATGTCGTTTCTGCGCATACCATCCATCTCCACACTCGCTGAAAACAAGAAAGACGTTCAGAACGCAGCTACGTGGCTCGCTGCTCAACTTGATGATCTTGGCTTCTCCGATGTCCACATTACCCGCACCGATGGCCATCCCATTGTCTTCGGTCAGCACCTTTCCGCGGGCCCCGATGCACCCACGATTCTCGTGTACGGCCATTACGATGTGCAACCCCCGGATCCGCTTGAGGAATGGGACAGCGATCCTTTCGAACCCCAGGTGCGGGGCGACAACCTCTATGCCCGTGGCGCTTCAGATATGAAAGGACAACTGGTAGCTCACCTGAAGGCGATGGAAGCCATCCTTTCCGGAGGTAAGCTGCCCATCAACATTAAGTACATGCTGGAGGGGGAAGAGGAAGTAGGCTCCTCCCATCTTCCTGCGTACATGAAAGAGCACAAAGAATTGCTCAAGTGCGACCTGTGCTTGAATGTCGACCTGGGCATCAGCGCTCCGGACGAACCCAGCATTACCTATGCGCTGCGAGGGATCAACTATTTCGAACTCAAGCTACGCACTGCGAAAAGCGACCTGCACAGCGGACTGTTTGGTGGCACTGTTGACAATGCGGCTATGGCGCTCAGCCGCCTGATTGCGGGGATGAAAGATGACAATGGAACCATTACCCTTCCCGGGTTCTACGATCATGTGCGTCCGCTGGACGAGTCGCAGAGAGGGAATCCAAAAGCTCGCGGGGATGAGTGGTGGCTGCGGCACACGGGGGCTCTGAAGTTGGTCGGTGAACCCGAGTACACTCCCGAAGAACGCGCAACCGCCCGCCCTACCCTGGATGTGAACGGTTTTGTGAGCGGTTTCTCCGGTGAAGGTGCCAAGACCATCATCCCCGCCGAAGCGATGGCCAAGATCTCCATGCGCCTGGTCGCAGATCAGGATCCAGATGCCATCCAGCGATCCCTGGAAAAGTACCTGGAGGAAAACGCCCCTGAGACCGTAGAATGGACGCTGGAGTCACTCTCCAGCTGTCGTCCATCCTTCGTTGAACAAGACTCCATCGGTGTGATGGCTGCGATCAAAGCCCTCGAAACGACCTGGGGGACCCCAGCCGGCTTCGTTCGCATGGGAGGCTCCATCCCTGTCGTGGGGTACATACAGGAAATCCTCGAGATGGACAGCGTGCTGTTGGGCTTTGCACTTCCCGATGACAACATCCATGCTCCGAATGAGAAGCAGCATCTCCCGACCTTTTATCGGGGTATCCTCACCTATATCCGATTCACCTACAACCTTGCTGAGGCCTTTGCAGCACGAAAGGAAGCGCGGTGAGCGACCAGAAAATGCCCATGTACGGCGGCCAGGCGGTGATTGAAGGTGTCATGATGCGCGGCACCTCAATTTGCGCCATCGCCGTTCGAAACCCGGAGGGAGAAATCACCGTCAAAACACAACCTCTTTCCGGAATCTACCGCAGTCGACTTGCAAAGATCCCTTTCCTGCGCGGGCTCATCATTCTGTGGGATGCCCTCGTTCTCGGGACTCAGGCGCTGACCTACTCGGCGAACCTGCAGGTTCCCGAGGAAGAGGAAAAGATTGAAGGCGGTGCCATGCTGCTCACCCTGCTGGTATCCCTCGCCTTCGCCGTAGGTTTATTCTTCCTACTACCAGCCGGGATTGCCTACCTGGCAGAGTCCTTTCTCGGCATCTCAACCTGGTGGGGAAATGTACTGGAGGGCATCATTCGCCTTGTGCTCCTTATCGGCTACATGTGGGGCATCGGGAAAATGGAGGATATCGAGCGGGTATTCGGCTACCATGGTGCGGAGCATAAAACCATCAATGCCTTTGAGGCTGGAGCTCCGTTGGAACCCAGTGCGGTTCTTGCGTATTCCCGGGAGCACCCACGCTGCGGCACCGCGTTTCTGCTCACGCTTGTTGTGTTATCTATCCTCCTTTTCAGTTTGCTTGGTCCCCTGCCGCCTCTCCTGCGAATCGTGAGCCGTATCGCATTTCTCCCTGTTCTTGCCTCCGTTGCGTATGAATACATCCGTCTAACCACACGCTACCTGGATTCCGCCTGGGCGCAGCCACTCATCCGCCCCAACCTCTGGCTGCAGCAACTGACCACACGCGAACCCGATGAATCGATGGTTGAAGTGGCGTTAGCCTCCTTCAAGACGCTCCTCGAATATGAGCAGCGTGGCGAGCAGGGATGACGGACTCTCGAAAACGCACCTACATCACGACCGCAACATTCCTCCTGCGAGGCGAGGAACACACCGTTCGTGCCGGTTCAGCCATTCGCGATGCGCTGTTCAAGCTCAATCTGAACCCGGATTCCTACCTCGTAGTACGCGGGGAACAACTACTCACCGACGATGAATTGATCATCCCGGGGGAGCAGCTGCGCTTGATACCCGTGGTTTCCGGAGGCACAAAGCCGGCATGAAATGCAGGAAATGTGGGGAGCAGGCCGTTATCCATATGCGTCAACACAAATTGGCGTTCTGTAAAACACATTTCCTTGAATGGATACCACAACAAACCCAGCGCACGATTGAACGCTACAACATGTTCCCCGAGGACGCTCGCATCTTGGTCGCCGTCTCCGGAGGTAAAGATTCCCTCGCATTGTGGGACGTCCTCAACCGTCTTGGCTACCGCGTGGATGGCTTGTTTATCGACACCGGCATCGATTCTGGCGTCGCATATAGTCAGCGCTCCCGGCAGTATGCGCAGGAATTCGCCGAGAAGCATGATTTCAAGCTGCATGTTGTTGATATTCCGGCGCAGGAAGGAGCGCCGGTCGATCGAGCTGCGCTGATCACCCGAAACGACATCAAGAAGACATGTTCTGTCTGCGGCCTTACCAAGCGCCACGCCATGAATCACATCGCTCGAGAAGGAACTTTTGATGTCATCGTTACCGGCCATAATCTGGACGATGAAGCCGCCCTTCTCTTCGGAAATACCCTCCACTGGCAACGAGGATACCTCCTCAGGCAAGGTCCTGTCCTCCCGGCAACCTCTTCCGGGTTCGCCCGTAAAGCAAAGCCGTTTTGCCGACTATACGAAAGGGAACTGGCTGCGTACGCCTTGCTACGAGGGATCGACTATATGCAAGACGAATGCCCCTTCGCAAAAGGAGCCACCAGCCTGGAATACAAAGCCACCTTGAATTCGATGGAAACCAGGAAGCCCGGTACCAAGCTCTCGTTTTACATTTCCTTCCTCAAGGCGAAACAAGAAGGCTTGTTCGCACAATCAGCGCGGGAGGAGCTTGTCCCCTTCACGTGCTCCGTATGCGGTCAACCCACCTTTCATAAAACGAGCTGCGCCTACTGCCGCCTATGGGAACAGGTTCGGTCACAATACGCAGGACACCCTTCTGATCCTGTTTCATGAAACAATGGTTTTTCTGGCCAACCCGTCAGATCTTGCCGTAATGATGCTAAGCTGTCTCCAGGTACTGCTCAATTTCCCAGTCCGTCACTTGCGTGCGGAAAGCCTCCCACTCCGCCCATTTCGCGCGGTTGAAGACCGCATAGGTTTCTTTCCCAAGCGCGTCGATCAACACAGAATCCTCTGCTAAGGCGTCCAGGGCTTCTTGCAAAGACGCGGGAAGTTGTGTGACTCCGAGCTCGCGTAATTCGTCATCATTCATGGCATAGATATTGAGATGATTGACAGGTGCTGGACAGGAAAGCTCTTTATCAATCCCGTCCAATCCTGCAGCGAGCATTGCGGCGAAGGCAAGGTACGGATTGCACGATGGGTCGGGAAAGCGGAGCTCCGCGCGCACGCCTGCGCCTTCTTTGCCGACCTGTGAGGGGATGCGAATCATCGCAGAGCGGTTAATCTCCGCCCAGCAAACATAAACCGGCGCTTCATATCCCGGCACGATACGCTTGTATGAATTCACGGTGGGAGCAACGATTGCGGCAAGGCCACGTGCATGTTCCAACTGTCCGGCGATGAACTGGTACATCTCCCGGGAGAGCAAATGAGGATCTTTCGCATCGAAGAAGAGATTTCCACCCTGTTTATCGGACATCGATTGATGGGTATGCATGCCTGATCCATTGATGCCGAAAAAGGGTTTGGGCATGAATGTCGCAATCAAACCATGTTTTGCCGCCAAAGCCCGGACCGTATACTTCAGCGTGACGACGTTATCTGCAGTCCTCAGCGCATCCGCAAAATGGAAGTCAATCTCGTGCTGGCCGAGGGCGACCTCGTGGTGACCCATCTCAATTTCGAGCCCCATCTGATCAAGAGCGCTCATCAACCTTGTGCGTACATGCTGTGCCTCATCACTGGCTGAGAAATCAAAATAGCCCCCGACGTCATGCGGAACCGGGTGGAGAGCTTCCCCATTGGTTGATCGCACAAGAAAGAATTCCGGCTCAGTTCCCACATTGAATCCCCAGCCGCGTTCATCAAGCCGAGCGAGTTGACGCTTGAGAACATTGCGAGGATCACCGGGGAAAGGTGTACCATCCGGTGAGTACACATCGCAGATGACGCGTGCCCTGCGGGTTTCCTCACTCGACCATGGCAGCACAGCATAGGTAGCGGCGTCAGGGACAAGCCGCATATCACTTTCTTGAATCCGTGCAAACCCCTCGACGGAAGAACCATCAAACCAGATCCCATCTTGCAGGACACGTTTGAGTTGACGGATGGGGACATCCACGCTCTTCACCGCGCCAACCACATCTGTAAATTGAAAGCAAACAAACTTGACCCGGTCTTCTGCAATCCTTTCGATAAGATCCATCACTGCACCATCTCCTGAAGAATTTCCAGCCAACCCTTATTTCCCAATGGAAAAACCTTTGAAAGCGGCCTCATAGCGGGCGTCGATTTCCTCGTCGAGACCTTCAGAAAAAGCTTCAAAGCGCCGGATGAGGTCTTCCGCCAGAGGTGTCAATTCCGCCCCGCCCCCTCCGCTTCCGCCGATCGCCGTATCGACGAGCGTGACTCGCAACCTTTTCTCCATTTCGTGGATGCGCTCCCAGGCCAATCGGTAGGGAATATCCATGGCTACGGCCGCCGCTGAGATAGATCCTGATTCTGAAATCGCTTTCAGCAGCCGTATTCGCCACGCGCTCAGCACGACTTCACCTTTGCGTTCGATCCACAGATTCCACCGAGCTTTCATTCCCCTCCTCCTGACCCGCGAGCGAGTTGGATAAAGATAGCATCCTGCGTCGTTTTCCTCAACTTCGCACGCTCACTCCGGCGCAATCCCACGACCCATAGCACGTTGTTTCCACAGCATAGAAGCGGCCAGTGCTCCCTGGCTTCACGCGGCACACCTTCATTCGTGAAGAAATCCCCTACCTTCTGGGACCCCTTTTCCCACCCCAGAGGTTGAAAGCGATCGCCATGCTTCCAGCGGCGCACCAAGAGTTCATCTTCCAGCTGGTCCCCGTCCAAAAGAATGGAGGACGCGCTCGCAAGCTCAAGCACATCATCCAGCATGTCCGGCGCCACCTCAAGGGATTGTGCCACAAGATGCCAATCCGATGAGAGCGGCGTCTCGCCGAACGCCGTCACTTGCCTCTGCTCCGTGTCCAGCTGCGGATATCGGTCTAGCTCGGGGGGGTGCTCCTTGTGTGCGATGCGGATGCTTGAATCCACTTGCTGCGCCTCAAGTCCCCCGGGGAGGGAAACGCGGGGCACGCGCTTGCCCAGCAGCGCCTGCCGCAAGCGCTGCACCGCTTCAAAATCGACATCCCCAGCCCCGCCGCATTCTTCCAGAACAGTCTTTACCAGCCTCATTTGCAGCGCAGCTGGAAGATGACCGAACGCCGCCGGGTCGAGATGGGCAACCGTCCCTTCCAGCTCCACAACATGCTCCCGGTGCTTTTCAAGCTCTTCCTGCATCCATGCGTCGATGGCGCGCATGATGTCGCCGGTTCTGCGGAGTGCAGCGCTGATATTGGGGTTGTAGGATTCCAGCAACGGAATGAGTTCATGTCGGATGCGGTTGCGCGTAAAACCTACATCTTGATTACTGGGATCTAAAACAGGCTGCAAGCTGCGTGCTTCACAGTGCTCGTCAATTTCCTCGCGAGTTGTTGAGAGCAGGGGTCGTGCCAAAGAGACATCTTCCGCCCATGGTTCCGGGAACAAATCGGTGAGGATGCGCACGGGATGCATGCCACCCAACCCTTCCAGGCCTGCCCCGCGCAGCAGGTGCAACAGGACGGTTTCTACCTGGTCGTCGGCATGATGACCGGTGACAATCGTTCTGCAACCAGCCTGCCTGGCTGAATCGGCTAGAAAACGATAGCGTGCACGCCGGGCAATAGCCTCCAACCCCGACACTGATGTGTCGAGACCATAAGCATCCCCCGTTCCGAGGATAAACTCACAGCGCTCCGATGCGGCAAGCCGTCGGACTTGCTCCGCTTCCTTTTCGCTTCCCTCCCGCAATTGATGATCAAAATGGGCAATGATGAGAGGGTAATCCGCGTGAAGAAGGCAGTCCAGCATGCACAGACTGTCAGGGCCACCGGAAACGGCCGCAAGCAGCTTATCGTGGGGCGAAAATAGCGCATTCGCCGTAATAAAATCCGCAACCTGATGGTAGACTACCATTACGCCCGATTATAGCACCCGGTCTGGATCCTGAACCGGCTCTACTGGAAGGTTGGGCAAGTCGAGCCCATGATATAATTCCGCCCTGATGTACTTGGAGGGAAGCAAACCTTGGCATTTTCCCCACTCAACTGGCTTTTCGGGCTGTTTTCCCTGGATATCGGCATTGACCTTGGGACCGCGAACACACTGGTGAACGTGCGCGGCAAGGGCATCGTCAGCAACGAGCCGTCGTGGGTCGCCATCGAGAAGAAAACGAGGCGTCCACTTGCCATTGGTGCGGAAGCCAAGCAGATGGTCGGGCGCACGCCAGCGAACGTTATCGCCATACGCCCGCTTCGGGATGGCGTGATTTCTGAATTTGACATTACCGAAAAGATGCTTGAATACTTCATCGCCAAAGCTCATGAACAATCCATGGTTCCCTTCCCGCGCCCTCGCGTCGTGGTCGGCATCCCCAGCGGGGCAACGGAAGTGGAGAAGCGCGCAGCCTACGACGCCACAATGGCTGCCGGCGCGCGGGAAGCCTTCCTCATCGAGGAGCCCACAGCCGCCGCGCTGGGAGCGATGCTGCCAATCGGAGATGTGCGCGGCTCGATGATTGTCGACATTGGCGGCGGCACGACTGAAATGGCTATCTTCTCCATGGGCGGGATTGTCGTCTCACGCTCTTTGCGTGTTGCCGGTGATGAAATGGATCAGGACATCGTTTCCTACATCCGCAACAAGTACAACCTGCTCATTGGTGAGCGTATGGCCGAACAAGTGAAAATCAACATTGGATCTGCCTACCCTCTTAAAGAAGAAAAGACCATGGACTTGCGCGGCCGCAACCTGGTAAGCGGCCTCCCAGAGGCCATCGAGGTCTCTTCAGTTGAAATCAGGGAAGCCCTCTCAGGGTCCGTTCGCACCATTGTGGAAACCGTACGCGACGCCATTGACGAGACACCGCCCGAGATCATCGCCGACTTGATGGAGGAGGGCATTTGTCTGGCTGGAGGAACTTCTCAACTTCAAGGACTCAGCGATCGGCTCTCGAATGAGCTGCGCATGCGTGTATGGGTTGCCGAGGCGCCGATGACGTGTGTGGCCCGTGGTGCTGGAAGAATCCTCGAGGACCTGGATGCTATGAAGAGTTTCCTCGTTGGGCTTGAGCGGCATCGCGGGTAGCTGCCCCATCTCCCACACGTAGTTAAAGAAAGCATGTGATGAATCGACTTCGACAGCGGACGTTCCTGGCGATTGCCCTCATTCTGGTAGCCATCGGCTTCCTGATATTGAGTGTCGCAGGCTTCCTGCAACCCGTTGAAACCACCATCCTACGGCCTGTCAGCGGCGTCCAGACGTGGATCGCTGTTCGTTACAATGCAATACGTGACTTGCTCCGCTCCCCAAGCGATATCACTGAATTGCGTCAGGAGAATGCCCGCCTTGAAGCTGAAGTCGCCCGCTTGCAACAGGAAATCATCAATCTGCGGGAACAGGCTACTGAAGCGGAGATCCTTGCAGCACTCTTGAATTACGCCCGCAGCCAACCTGACAATCGCTACACGGCAGCAAATGTGATCGGGCGCGATGTCAGCCCCTTCCTGCGCTCCATCTGGATCGGTGCCGGCTCCGAGCAGGACATTGCCCAGGGCATGCCGGTGGTCACCGAACGCGGGTTGGTAGGAAGGGTCGCTGAGGTCTTTGCCACAACCGCGCGCATTCAGCTCATCACGGACCCGGAAGCCAGCGTGAACGTGGAGTTCCAAACCTCACGCGCCGATGGTTCCCTGTCTGCCCAATTGAGTGGTGAACTCTGGGTCGAGCTCATCCCTCAGGATGTTGAGATCCTGGTCAACGAACTTGTGCTCACCTCTGGGCTCGGTGGCAATTTCCCGGCAGACATTCCCATTGGCAGCGTCTTGAGCGTCCGCCGGCGGGATGTCGACATTTTCCAGCAAGCCGTGATCGAGCCCAGTGTGAGCTTCACGGATCTCGACATTGTGCTTGTCATCACCAACTTTCAACCACTGCCATTCGATCAGGTACAATAAAAGCGTATGTTAGGCTATCTGCTTGGCATTCCGTTGATGATTCTGCTTGCTGTGCTGCAATCAAGCGTTGTCAGCGAAATCACCCTCCTGGAGGGTCAACTTGACCTTATCTTGGTGACGACCGTTGCGTGGTCGCTTGCTGGAAGGTCGAAGGACGCCATGGTCCTTGGGCTCATTGGCGGCCTGCTTCTCGACCTGCTTTCCGGCATGCCGTTCGGCTCCACCGCCATTATTTATGTCGGAGTGCTTTTTCTCACATCGCTTCTCGAAGGACAATTCTGGGGAGGCCATCTCCTCCTACCGCCAGCCATTACCTTGCTTGCCTCTCTCCTTGTGTACTCCTATCAATTAGGCATGCTCTACATTCTCGGACGGCAAGTTTCCCTGGCCTATGCCCTCCCCCGCGTTGTCCTTCCCAGCACACTTCTCAACATCCTGTTTGCCCTGCCGGTCTACCACCTGCTTACGTCGCTTTTTCACCGGCTCTTTCCAGCTGAGGTTCAGATCTGATGTCGGATTCGATCAAGCAAAGCAACTCCTTCCAGGCGCGTACGGTGATCACCCGCTCGGTGATTCTCCTGCTGTTCCTGAGTTTTGTGGCTCAACTCATCCGTCTGCAGATTATTGACGGAGAGACCTACCTGGCGCAGGCTGATGACAACCGTTTCGACCTGGTCAACCTGCCCGCGCCACGCGGGATCATCTACGATCGTAATGATTTCCAGCTTGTTCGTAATATCCCTTCCTACAACATCACCATCACGCCAGCGCTTCTCCCTGATAGCCCTGCTGAAGTGCAAGAGATGTATCAGCGCCTCTCCGATCTTACGGGGGTCCCCATCAACCAGGAAGGCCCTCCTGCTGCTCGCTGTGTCCCCGGGAGGGGCATTGAGCAATTCGTGCTCGAGGGCGAGACCAACAGCCCGTTTGACGCATGGCCGATCGCCTGCGATGTAGATGAAACCATCGCCAGAATCATCGAAGAGGAAGTCGTGGACATGCCGGGTGTCGCAGTAGAGACCGAATCAGTCCGCGACTACACAACCGGTGCGCTGACATCTGCCATCATCGGCTACATGGGCCCCATCCCACCCACCCTGCAGGAATACTATGAGGGACTCGGCTTCGTGGCCGATCGGGACGATGTTGGCTATGCTGGCCTGGAAGCCTGGTATCAGGACATTTTAGCCGGCAGGAACGGCGAGAAGCTGGTCGAAATCGACGTCGCCCGGCAGGAAATTCGCGAGGTTGGAGATGTTACTCAACCTCAACCTGGCCTAAGTCTGCGGCTCACCATTGACACGCGTTTGCAGTCGATTGCGACGACGGCGCTTCAGAGTCGGCTTGACTTCATCAACCGCTTTGCCGGTGAAACGCGTGCCCCGCTGGGTGTCGTCATCGCCATGAATCCGCAAACGGGTGAAATATTGGCCATGGTGTCGTTACCGACGTATGAGAACAACCGCTTCGCGCGGCAGATTCCCGTGGACTACTACACGCAGCTCGAAGCGGATGAACGCGGCAACCCTCTCTCCAATCACGCCATCGCTGGCGAGTTCCCTCCAGGCTCGACCTTCAAGCTGGTCACCGCAACCGGCGCCTTGAATGAAGGTGTGATCACGGTTGACGAGGAACTGAACTGCCCCGGTAAGATTACGATCGAGAACCGATACTTCCCCAACGATCCTGGTCAGGCAAAAGATTTCGTCTGCTGGAATGAAGAAGGCCATGGTCTCTTGAACTTTGTGGAAGCCATCGCCTTCTCCTGCAACGTGTATTTCTACAAGATCGGGGGCGGCTATCCTGGCGAAGTGGAACCCGGTCTCGGTGTTGAGGGAATCAACGTATACGCCCCCGCTCTGGGCTATGCGGCGCGGCTCGGTATTGACCTGCCTGGCGAGGAAAATGGCCTCATTCCCAGCAGAGACTGGAAACGGATTGCACTGGGTGAAAACTGGTCAACGGGCGACACCTACAACACCGTCGTGGGCCAGGGCTTCGTGGGTGCCACGCCGCTGCAAGTGCTCACCTCCGTGGTCACCATCGCCAACGGCGGCAATGTGATGTGGCCGCACCTTGTTCAGGACATTCTTGATGGGGAAGGCAACATCATCCAGAGCTTTGAACCCTGCGTATTATGGTCCGTCACCGACGGAGAGATTACCCCACTGGACGATCTTGGCGCCACCTGTCCCACCCTTCCGGAAGACCTGCGCGAACTTATCATTGAGTCGCATGAAGAACGCGGGACACCTGATGTCAACATCGACCCTGAGGTGCTTGCAACCGTGCGGGAAGGCATGCTGCTCGTCACGACAGAAGGCACCGCCTTCGGCTACGCCGACCTTGAAAACATCTCCTCAGCCGGCAAAACCGGGACTGGAGAGTTCTGCGATGAAGTCACCTTTGAGCAGGGCCTTTGCGAACCGGGCAACTGGCCGACTCATGCCTGGTATGCCGCGTATGCCCCATACGAAAATCCTGAAATTGCCGTCATCGCTTTTGTCTACTATGGCGGTGAAGGTGCGGTGACAGCCGGACCCATCGTTCGCCAGATTCTCGAAGCCTATTTTGAGCTCCGCACCATCGATACGACACGCAGCGAGTGAGTATAAGCCTCCTTTCTTTTTCATCGGTGCGACCAACACCCATGGGGACCATCACCCACCGCGCCTATCGATCATCCGTGCTATAATCGCCGTTTGATGTTGGAGAGTAACACGTTGGACATTAAAGGCCTGCATGACGCGCTTGTCATTACCATACACGAGGGTCAGTGGGAGAAAGTCTATCCGGATCTGCTGGAGTCGTTCCAGGATCGGGAAGCGTTCTTCAAAGGCGCACGCATCGCGCTGCAGGTAGGCGACCGTAATCTCAAGGCAGCCGAACTCGGCAAACTGCGCGACGCGCTTGCTGGCATGGAGATACAACTATCGGCGGTGATTTCCACACATCCCTCAACCCAAGACGCGGCCGCAGACCTGGGCCTTGCGCGCACTCTCCCCAATGGGATGGTGAACGAGACCCTCGAGATGGAAAGCCTCGACACCCAGGTGCAGGGCGACGAAGCGGTGTTTATCCAGCGCACGCTGCGCTCGGGAAACAATGTGCGCTATGCCGGGCATGTGATCGTGCTGGGGGATGTCAACCCCGGTGCGGAAATTGTAGCGGGTGGTAATGTCATCGTGTGGGGCCGCTTGCGCGGCATGGTGCATGCCGGCGCAGCGGGTGACGAGCGTGCATGCGTCTGCGCACTTGAACTCGCACCCACCCAGCTGCGCATCGCAAGGCATGTTGCCGTTTCACCCAAACGGCCGGGAAAACCACGCCCGGAGCGGGCATTCATTCGATCCAACGAGCTAATCGCAGAGGAATGGCGTAGAACCCGTTCACGAAAATAACCCAAGGTTACAAAGGAGCTGGAGCACGCGGATGAGCGCAAAGGTAGTTACAATCACCTCCGGCAAGGGTGGTGTCGGAAAAACAACAGCGACCGCGAACCTTGCAGTCGCCCTCGCACAGAATCATGACCGGGTTGTCAGCATCGACGCCGACATCGGGCTACGCAATCTTGACGTTGTCATGGGGCTCGAAAACCGCATCGTTTACGACATCGTCGATGTGATTGAAGGCCGCTGCAAATTGCGACAGGCGATGATCCGGGATAAACGTTTTGAGAACCTCTATCTGATACCAGCCGCGCAGACCCGCGACAAAACGGCTGTGTCCCCGAAGGACATGGTCAAGCTCTGCGACGAGCTGCGAACGGATTTTGATTGGATCCTGGTCGATTCACCGGCCGGCATCGAGCGCGGCTTCCGCAACGCCATTGCACCCGCTGATGTCGTCCTCATTCTCACAAACCCTGAAGTGTCGGCTGTGCGCGATGCCGACCGCATCATCGGGCTGATTGAAGCCGAAGAAAAGGGACCCGGCATACTGGTCATCAACCGGGTCAAGCCCGCGATGGTCAAACGAGGTGATATGCTCTCTACAGAGGACATCGTCGACGTGCTCGCAATTGACCTCATAGGCATCGTCCCCGAGGATGAGAGTGTGCTGGTTGCATCCAATCAGGGACGCGCAGCTGTTCTCGACGAGAAAAGCAAGGCTGGACATGCTTTCAGAAATATCGCCCGTCGCCTTAATGGTGAGCAGGTACCCTTCGACGAACTCGATGAGAAAGACGGGTTCTTTGACCGCATCCTGAAAATCGGCAGGTCTGGAGGCGATACATGAGTTTCTTTGAACGAGTGGGCCTGAGCCGAGCACAGAGCGCGGACGATGCGAAGGAGCGCTTGAAGCTCGTGCTGATTCACGACCGCGCAGGATTGTCACCGGGTAAACTCGAGGCGCTAAAAGATGATCTCATCCGAGTGATCGAAAAGCACATCGCCATTGATACACAGGAGGTTGAGATTACCCTCACTCGTGACCGCGATCGGCAACGCCTTGTGGCCGACATTCCCATCCGCTCGATCAAAGACCGGCGGTAAGGAGCACTTGAAGGAACATGCAGCGCACCAAGATCTGGCGTCACTTTGATATCTGGCTACTGGCAGCCGTCGCCATCCTCACGATTGCAGGGATCGCGATGATTGAGTCTGCCATAGCTGGCAACGAATTCCTGGAAGGCTACCCCAGACGACAGGCGATCTACGCGCTGATCGGACTGGTCGCCCTCCTTTTGTTCGCCGCCATTGACTACCGTCTTTGGGCTGCACTCGCGCGACCGATCTACATCATCGTTGTGGCCTTCCTGGGTCTCATTCTGGCTGCTGGTTTCGTTGGGTTTGGTTCCGCCCGCTGGTTCAATATCGGAATCGCGACCGTACAGCCATCAGAGATTGCCAAGATCGGGATGATCCTCGTCCTTTCGAACTACATCGCCAAGCATCAACATGAAATCAACAAGCCTGCCGTTATTCTGCGAAGTCTCCTGCTGGTCGGTGTACCACTGCTGCTCATCTTCCAGCAGCCTGACCTCAGCACCTCGATCGTGCTCATCGTCATCTGGTTTGCGATCATGTGGGCGGCCGGTATTGATATCCGCAATCTAGCCACCCTCGCCGGTATCGGCTTGATCGCGCCTATTGCTGTGTGGCCATTCATGGCCGATTACCAGAAAGGCCGCATCGTCACCTTCCTGTTCCCCAACCCTGAATCCCGCTACGGCGACACATACAACGTAAATCAGGCGCGCATCGCCATTGGTTCCGGGGGCCTCACCGGGCAGGGATATGGACAGGGAACCCAGGTCCAGCTTCGCTTCCTCAAGGTGCGGCATACCGACTTCATTTTCTCCGCCATGTCGGAAGAATTTGGCTTCATCGGCGCACTCCTCTTGATCGCCTTGCTCATCTTCATCATTTTCCGCTGCCTGCGCGGCGCCACCCTCGCGCGGGATACCTTCGGTTCCTTGATTTGCTACGGGGTCGCGTTTGTGCTGCTGTTCCAAAGCGCCTTCAATATCGGCATGAACCTCAACCTGTTCCCCGTTTCCGGACTTCCGCTACCGTTTTTCAGTTATGGAGGTTCTTCATTGCTATCGAGCCTGATCGGAATCGGTCTGGTCGAAAGTGTGATTCTGCGTCAGAAAAAGATCGAACTCTAAGCCCTCAAAGGATGGTTATGGCTACCCTTAAACCCGTTCGCGTGCGATTTGCACCATCTCCAACAGGCCGGTTTCACATCGGTGGTGCACGCACAGCCCTCTACAATTACCTCCTCGCACGGCAGTGCGGTGGCCAGTTCATCCTTCGCATTGAGGATACCGATCAAAAACGCTATGTCGCCGACGCAGAAGAGGAAATGAAGGCAGCCCTGCGATGGTTGGGATTGACATGGGATGAGGGACCTGACATCGGTGGCCCTCACGCCCCCTACCGGCAATCCGAGCGTCGCGATATCTACGAGGCATACGCCCGTCAGCTAATCGATAGCGGTCATGCCTATTACTGCTTCTGCACACCGAAGCGCCTCGCGGATGTCCGTAAACGACAGCAGAAAGCAAAACGCCCCCCCCGGTACGACGGGCTTTGCCGCCGTATAGACCCGGAGGAAGCGCAGGCGCGCGTGGACGCAGGCGAATCACATGTCATACGCTTTAAAATGCCGAAAGAGGGTAGCACCACATGCACGGACATCTTGCGTGGCAATATCCATGTGGAAAACACCAACCTTGATGATTACATCCTCGTGAAATCGAACGGGTTGCCGGTCTATCATCTCGCATCGATGATTGACGACCATCTGATGGGGATCACGCATGTTTTCCGTGGCTCGGAATGGCTTCCCACCTTCCCGCTTCATGTCCGCATCTATGAGGCGTTCGGATGGAAACAGCCTGACTGGGTCCACCTTTCCATCTTTCTCAATCCGAGCGGGAAAGGGAAGTTAAGCAAACGTCAAGCCTCGTCTGGAAAGGGCGGCGTTAAAGCGATCTTCACCACCGATCTCCCCGATTTGGGATACATCCCGGAGGCCGCCGTGAACTGGCTTGCGCTCATGGGATGGTCCTATGACGATCACACCGAATTTTTCACGATGCAAGACCTGATCGACAAGTTCAGCCTGGAGAAGCTCAATCCCAGCCCGGCTGCGGTCAACTTCAGCAAGCTGGATCATTTCAACGGAGTACACATTCGCCACCTTGCAGCAGATGACCTGAGCAACCGGTTAATTCCGATATTCCAAGATGCTGACTACTCCGTCTCCAAGGAGCAACTCGATCCCATCATTCCGCTTATCCAAGAGCGCATCCGCACCCTGGATGAGGCGCCAGTGATAGCGGGATTCTTCTTCAAACCGGGCGTCGAGCTGACAGCAGAACAGCTTATCGGAAAGAAGATGACAGCCGAAGAATCGCTCGCTGCCCTCAAGCAAGCCCATGACCTGATCGCTGACATCGGCGTCGATGATGCTGATGCGCTGGAAGCCGCCTTGCGAGTGATGGCCGAAGGAAAAGGGCTCAAAGCAGGCCAGGTTTTTGGTCTCTTGCGTATCGCTGTCACCGGCCAGAAAGTCAGCCCACCGCTCCTGGAGAGCATGCAGGTACTCGGGCAAGAGGAGACCCTGAAAAGGACCTCCGCATCGCTCGTCATTCTGGATGAAGAATGCGATGTGTAGACGAAGCAACCTCCCTGTGGTACAATCGGCGCCGCACTGGGGGTTCGTCTAGTGGTAGGACAGCGGACTCTGAATCCGTAAGCCGAGGTTCGAATCCTCGACCCCCAGCCTGACCGCACCCGGCCTTGTCCGGGTGCATTTGGTTTCCGTTGTGATCGCTTCCGACTCAAGCCGCGATGGTATAATCGGCTCTGTGACTGAGCGATTATGGGGTCAGGCTCTGGCCCGCACACGCAAGGCCGCTTTTGGACGGGTGGCAACCCTTTTCGGTGCAACCGAACTTGACCATGCATTCTGGGAAGACCTGGAAGCGGCGTTAATCCTGGCTGACATGGGTATGGACGCTGTCCTCGCTCTCACGGACGATCTGCGTGTTCAAGCTAAAGCACAAGGCATCACAACAAGAAATGAGCTCCTCCAGGCGCTCCAAGCCCTGTTGGCTTCCCGGTTGACCACACGCTCCCTTAATCTCTCCAGCCCTCCCAGCGTTATCATGTTGATCGGAGTCAATGGTTCGGGGAAGACAACCACAGCGGCGCGCCTCGGGAAGCGGCTGCAGGAAACAGGGAGACGGGTGCTCTTCGCCGCTGCGGATACCTACCGTGCCGCCGCAAGTGAGCAGCTCAACATCTGGGGTGAACGCTTGGGCATCGAGGTAGAACGCGGTCCTTCGGGATCCGATGCCGGAGCGATCGTCCATCAAGCATGTGAACGTGCCTTGAAAAATCGTGTGGATGTACTGCTTGTGGACACCTCTGGACGAATGCATACCGAGCATAATCTGATGGAGGAGCTAAAGAAACTGGTGCGGGTGGCAGGCAAGGTCATCCCCGGTGCCCCTCACGAAATGCTGCTCGTGCTTGACGCCACAACGGGACAGAATGGCCTTCAACAGGCTCGATCGTTTGCACAAGAGGTTCCTTTATCCGGTGTGATCCTGGCCAAACTGGACAGCTCTGCCAAGGGCGGCGTCGGTTTCGCCGTTCAAAGCAATCTCGACCTCCCCATTCTATTCGTTGGCCTGGGTGAGGGAGCGCACGATCTGGCGCCGTTTGAGCCCCACGCCTTCGCACTGGGGCTGCTTGAGCCATGACCGCAGTAGTCTCCCTATTTCAGTATTGAGGAAGGACATATGCAGGACCTCGAATCAAGACTTCAAGAATTACAAGCTCGAATTCAAGACCTTCTGGTGCGTCTTTGACGTCCCTTCGATGGAAGTCGAATTAAGCACGTATCAGAAAAAAGCAGAAGCGCCTGACCTCTGGGACGACCCCGAGCGCGCACAGTTGATCATGCAGCAAGTCTCACATCTCCAGGATGAGGTGGATGGCTGGAACGCGCTCACCCAACGCCTCGGCGACGCGCTCGAACTCAGCACACTCGAGGATGAGTCCCTCCGCACAGAAATTGAGGCCGAGATCGCGGTCATCGAGCAAGATATCGATCGTCGTGAAACGAAGTCCATGCTTTCCGGCGAATACGATCGCGGGGACGCCATCCTCGCCATCCACGCTGGTGCCGGTGGTACCGATTCGCAGGATTGGGCTTCCATGCTCTTGCGCATGTACCTGCGCTGGGCGGAGAAAAGTGGTTACAAGGCGGATGTCCTTGACCAGAGCGAAGGGGAAGAAGCGGGCATCAAGAGCGCAACGCTCTCTATTGAAGGCAGCTTTGCCTATGGCATGCTCCGCTCAGAGAAGGGCGTACACCGCCTTGTGAGATTGTCGCCCTTCGACTCAAATCACCGCCGGCATACATCCTTCGCCCTGATCGAGATTCTCCCGCAGGTGAAAACATCGACCGACATCAACATTAACCCGTCCGATATCCGCATCGACACCTACCGTTCGGCAGGCGCCGGCGGGCAGAACGTCCAGAAGAATGAGACCGCCATCCGCATCACGCATATCCCAACGGGTCTCGTCGTCACCTGTCAGAATGAGCGCTCACAGACCCAGAACAAGGAAAATGCGTTGCGGGTGCTCAAAGCACGCCTGCTGGATTTGAAACAGCAGCAAGAACAGGAAAAACTCGACGAAATCAAAGGTGACTATGTTAAGGCGGAATGGGGCAGCCAGATTCGGTCCTATGTGCTGCATCCGTATCAGATGGTCAAGGATCACCGTACAGAGTTGGAAGTCGGCAACGCTAACGGTGTCCTTGACGGTGATCTGACAGCGTTCATGGAGGCGTATTTGCGGCAAACCATGCAAGCCTGATCAAGCTTGCCCTGAAGGGAGTTGAACCCCTTCTGGTGATGGCCTATAATCGCCGCATCATTGGAGGCAGTATGACCAAGAAGGTAAAACAACCCAACGTGCCCATGTCAGGCGCTGACATACGCCAGTCCTACCTTGATTATTTTAACGAACGCGGCCACACCATTGTCCCTTCCGCGTCGCTCGTACCTGGCGGCGACCAGACCTTGCTGTTCACAAACGCCGGGATGGTCCAGTTCAAGGACGTATTCCTCGGCGCAGGTACCCGTAACTATTCCCGAGCGGTAGACTCGCAGAAATGCATGCGCGTGGCTGGAAAGCATAATGATCTCGATGATGTCGGTCGTGATGACACCCATCATACGTTCTTCGAGATGCTTGGCAACTGGTCTTTCGGGGACTACTACAAGCGTGAGGCGATCACCTGGGCCTGGGATCTCCTCACCGAGGTCTGGGGTCTTCCCAAAGAACACCTTTGGGCGACCTGCTTTGAGGATGAACAGGGCGAGATTGAGCGCGACGATGAGGCTGCCTCCATCTGGTCCGAACAGCCCGGATTCATCAAGGATCACTTGCTCTTCTTCGGACGCAAGGATAACTTCTGGGAGATGGGCGACACCGGTCCCTGCGGTCCGGACAGTGAAATCCATCTCGACCTAGGACCTGAGCACTGCAACATGCAGGATGCCCCCGGTCATGTGTGCGCAGTCAACGGCGAATGCAGTCGCTATCTTGAGCTATGGAACCTGGTCTTCATCCAGTACAACCGTATCAGCGAAACGGAGCTTGTGCCGCTTCCCAACAAGCATGTCGATACAGGCATGGGCTTCGAGCGAATTGTGTCTGTCATCCAGGGCGTTGATTCGAATTACCGCACCGATTTGTTCATGCCCATCATTAACCATATTCAGCGCCTTACCGGACACAGCGATGACGATGTCAAACAGCATTTCACACCATACAGAGTAATCGCAGACCATGTCCGCGCTGCGTCTTTCCTCATCGCCGACGGTGTCGTTCCCGGAAACATGAGCCGCAATTATGTGTGCCGTATGATTCTGCGCCGAGCAAGTCGCTTCGGCACAAAGATTGGTCTCGATGATCCCTTCATGGGTGAGATTGCTGAAACCGTCATCAGGGAGTATGGCAATTTCTACCCCGAACTCGCCAAGAATCAAACAGCCATACAGGACACGATTACGGAAGAAGAGCAGCGCTTCAAACACACCGTGGACATTGGCCTCAGCCATCTTGAAGAGCAAATCCAAAGCGCACGGGCTGAGGGGCAACAGCAGCTGAACGGGCAGAAAGCCTTTGAGCTGTATGCCACCTACGGACTCCCCCTCGAGCTAACGCGTGATGTTGTCCGCGAGATTGGCTTCAGCGTGGATGAAGAAGGCTTCGCAGACGCCATGGAAGAGCACCGGGTCGCTTCCGGCGCAGGGAAGCATTTTTCCACAAGGAATGGGGCTGATATTGAGCGCTTCCGTGCCCTTTTCGACGCGTTGGTGAAAGAGGGTGATCTGAGCAATGAAGGCGTTCAGTACGATCCCTACCATGCGTACGATAATGATGCGAAAGTCCTCGCCATCTTATGTGAAGGTAAGCGTGTCGAGCAAGCGACAGAAGGCGACGACGTTGCTCTCATCCTCTCCCATACACCCTTCTACGTCGAAGCGGGCGGCCAGGTCTCCGATAAAGGCCGGATCGTGACAGCGAATGGAAAGACAAAGGTCGACATCCATAATGTGGAACAGCCGGTAAAGGGCCTCATCCTGCATGTCGGTCATGTTGCCAAAGGTCAGCTGCGTATAGGTGACCAAGCTCTTGCGCAGGTTGATGCCATTCGCCGTGTGGACATCATGCGCAACCATACCGCAACGCATTTGCTGCACGCTGCACTGCATGAGGTGCTGGGGACACACGCACGGCAGGCGGGCTCGCTGGTTGCTCCGGACCGGCTTCGCTTTGACTTCACCCACTCACAGGCGATGACCCAAGAAGAATTGGACCGTGTCGAACGCTGGGTGAACCACGAGATCCTCGCAAACCATCCCCTCCACATTGTCGAGAAACCGCGTGAGGAAGCCATTGGCGAGGGCGCCATGGCTCTCTTTGGTGAAAACTACGGAGAGACCGTCCGCACCATCACCATCGGCAGTCAGAACCACCGAGTATCCTATGAGCTCTGCGGTGGCACCCACGTCGATGAAACCGGCATGATCGGCCCCTTCATCATCACCTCGGAGGGCTCAGTTGCCGCCGGGATTCGCCGTCTTGAAGCGATCACCGGCCGTGCTGCGATTCAGCATATCCGCACACAGCTCGGGACGCTGAAAGAGACCGCGCTCGCCCTGGGTACCACACCCGAACAACTTCACGAGCGGGTCAGCGAACTGATGGCCGAACGTCGCTCCCTGGAACAGGAACTGCAGCAATTGCGGGGCAGCGCCGCAAGCCAAGCGCTACGTCACCAAACCGTGATTGACATCCAGGGGATCCCCGTCCTTATCGGTGAGATCCCTGATTCCAATGCAGAGTTGTTGAGAGACCTGGCCGATGAATTCCGTGCCGAGCACGCGGGTGGCGTGGCCGTGCTCGCTTCGGTGGTCGATGGAAAGCCGGTCATCATCGCCGCCGTGAGCAAAGAGCTCATCGCACGCGGCTTGCATGCAGGCGAACTCATCAAACCGGTTGCCTCTATGGTTGGAGGAGGAGGCGGCGGTCGTCCGACACTGGCCCAGGCTGGTGGTAAGGATGCTTCCAGGCTTTCCGATGCTCTGGCGGACGTTCCAGAATGGATCAGACAGCATCTCCAAGACTAATCCGATGACCATCCGGTGAAAATACAGATTGTTTATCTCGATCCGCAAGATGATCGCTACTCAGCACAGGACAAGCTTCGCTGGGTAAAAACGCCACGCGCCCTCCTGGTCTGGCCCCGGCGAGGGGTTATCCTCAACAACCAAATGGACTTGGAGCTCCTCAAGCGCACTGCTGAGGAAATCGGTGTACAACTGGGGCTCGTGACCTTCGATTCCGATATTGTGCATCACGCTGAAAAGCTTGGTGTACCGGTTTTCCAATCGCTCGAGGACCTTCCTGAGGATCGCTGGCCGGAACGCCATGTCGAATCTTCAGGATCGTCTCACCCGCCATCAAAACTCGTCAACATGCAGCTGAAACATAGACCTGCTGCATCTGAGCACTTCCGCTCACAACAAAAGACCCCCATCCGCTGGGTGCTGGTTCTGGTTACTATTCTGGCGCTCGCTGTGCTGGGAATGGCGCTGATCCCTTCCGCTTCCATTGACATCACCCCCCAGCATATGCAGCACACCGATATCCTCGAGGTTGATCCAGCACTTGACCTGCCAACCGCAGAATCTGGCGAAAGCCTCGGGCGCATTGAATCCCTGTACGTGACTGTGAGCGAAGTCATTCAGGTAGAGGGCATTGTGGAAGTGCCGGATGAATTCGCCACGGGGGAAGTGGTCTTTACGAATCTCACCGAGGAGCGCATTCTCATTCCTGCCGGTACCGGCGTGAGACCCACATCTACAAGTCCTCTCCGCTATGAAACAACCAGTCGGGCGTCGCTGCCCGCAGGGTCCGGCAACGCCATTACGCTTCCTGTCAGAGCTGTTCGGGCAGGACCGGAAGGAAATCTTCCTGCCAGCACCCTATCTGCCATCGAGGGCGATCTCGCGTTTTCGCTTGAGGTTACCAATCCAGAACCCATCACAGGCGGTTCGACTCGCTATCGGTCCGGTGTCGATGAAGCCGATCAGCAGTACGCCCGTGAGGTCGCGCAGGCTGTGTTGGAGCAAGAGGCACTTGCATCCTTTGAGGAGGACCTCTCCAGCAGCGAGTTCTTGCTTCGCGATCACATCCGCATCGTGGCATTCGACGACCCCAGCTATGCCCCGGCTCGAGGCACGCCCACCGATCATCTTCAGATTGAGCTTTCAGCGACCATGGAGGCCGTCATCCTCCACCGCCCCGCTCTGGAATCTGCCATCGAAGCCATCTTGCTGGCAAATTTCCTGGAAGATGAGGCTTTCTCCAGCCTGCTTGATCTTATCATTCTGGATGGCAGCACACCCGATGAGCTTCTCATACGGGCAACCTACCGCACACTCCCGGAGATGGATCTTCTTTCGGCGAGAGCACATCTACGCGGCCTTCCCATCGCAGAAGCTGTTCAATGGTTGGAAGAATCGCTTCCACTGAGCGCAGCGCCCCAGATCGACCTCAATCCCTCCTGGCTTTCCCGCATGCCTTTCCTTGAGGGCCGCATCGTGCTCAACCTCATGGTGCCAGCGGAATGACACGCGTGCTTGGCGTAGACCCCGGGGACGTACATATTGGTCTTGCACTTTCGGACCCCCTCGGCATCATCGCATCTCCATTTACCGTGCTAAAGCATCTGAGTCGCAGGGAGGATGCGCTCGCTATTCTGCGCGTCGCGTGCGAACATGATGTGGATACAATTGTCGTTGGGGTGCCTTACATGGAAGACGGCCGCGCGGGACCCCAAGCCCGCAAGTGCCTCAGGCTGAAGGATGCGCTTCAATCGCTCTCAGACCTCACCGTTCTTGCGTGGGATGAGAGTGGTTCGACACAAGCCGCGATGCGGGGAGCTGAGAAAGATGCGCTCATTGATGCCCGTGCTGCCGCTTACCTGTTGCAGGAGTACTTGAATGCGCAAGCTCACTGACCTTCTGTTTCGAATCACCCTGGCTGCGCTCGTTCTTGTCATTCTCGGGACTCTCTTCCTCGGTGCCGCTCTTGCCCTGCTTGACATTCCCGGCGCCACATACCGCCTGGGCACACCCGCTCCTTCTCTCAATCAGGTAGAACGCCTGCTCCTCTCCACCTATCTCGCGCTTTTCGAGGATGCGCTGCAAGGTCCGATCGGTGACCCGGGCTCTACCTACACCTTGTTCGTCCAGGAAGGGGAAACAGCGCGCGCGGTCATCACCAACCTGTCGGATTCGGGCCTTCTCAAGCGTCCTTTCCTTTTCCAAATGTACCTGCGCTACCTCGGTTTCGATCGTGGGATTGAGCCCGGTGAGTATCCCCTGAATGGAACGATGACGATGGTGGAAGTAGCCCTGGATCTACAAAACGCGCGCCCAGGCGAGATCCAATTTACCCTCATTCCAGGCTTACGGCTTGAAGAAGCGGCGCAGGCACTAGCGAGCAGCTTTGCAGACATAGATGCTTCATTGTTGATGGACGCTTTCGCCATGCCTGCCATTGGCACCAGTTTTGAAGCGGAGATACCTTCGGGCGCAGGTCTCGAAGGCTACCTCTTTCCCGGCACCTATATCTTCCTGCCCGACGCTTCCCCAACGGACATCGCTTTTACGATGCTGGATGAATTCGATGCTATGGTGACACAAGACCTTCGTAGAGGTTTTGCTGAACAAGGCCTGACGCTTCACGAAGCGGTCATCCTTGCGTCCATCGTTGAGCGGGAAGCCGTGCTGATCGAGGAGATGCCCCAAATTTCCTCTGTCTATCTTAACCGCCTTGCAATTGGGATGCTTCTCGAAGCCGATCCAACCGTCCAATACGCAATGGGTTTCGAGGGCAACTGGTGGAAGTCGCCCCTTTCCTTCAATGATCTGGATATCGAATCACCCTACAACACCTATCGGTATCCTGGCCTCCCGCCCGGACCTATTGCAAGCCCTGGCATCGACGCGCTCAACGCTGTCGCCAACCCTGCTTCAACCAGCTTTCTCTTCTTCCGGGCGGCTTGTGACGGCTCCGGCGCCCACCGCTTTGCAACCACATTCGAGGAGCATTTGCAGAATGCCTGCCCGTGATTGTGCACCGTTGCAAACGCCCCTCTCTTACGGCACCTGGCCCTCCACGATAAGCGCTTCCGCTGTCGCCGAACGCGGCGTTGGAAGCAGCGCAACCCTCAAAGAGCTCCACCTTGACGAGGACTGTGTGTACTGGTTGGAACCACGACCGCAAGAAGGTGGGCGTTCGGTCATCATGCGGCGGTCAGCAAGTGGTTCCATCTGTACCCTCACCCCCGACGGCTATGATGTTCGAAGCCGTGTGCACGACTACGGAGGTGGCGCTTACGCAGTGCGACAGGGCACGGTCATCTTCTCCAACAATGATGATCAACGCGTGTACCGGCATGAAGAGGGCCGCACACCTACCCCCCTCACGCCAACGGTCTCGGAGAGAGACGTCCGCTTTGGTGACCTCTGTCTCACACCCGACGCTGCATATGCACTCGCCGTGCGTGAGCGCCTGCAGCCGGAAGCCATCATGCATGACCTCGTCGCCATTCCGGTTGGCCACGATCAGCAAGCACTATGTGTGCTACACGAAGGCGCAGACTTCTACAGCTCGCCGCGCATCTCCCCCGATGGCAAACAGCTCGCATGGATCACCTGGTCTCACCCCCATCTTCCCTGGGATGAATCCACGCTCATGCTGGCAACCTTTGAGGGTGGACGATTACAAGACCCACAGGTGATCACAGGCGAGCCCGGTGTCTCCATCCTTCAGCCGGCGTGGAGTCCCACGGGGAACTTGTACTATCTGTCTGATGAATCCGGTTGGTGGAATCTATATCAATGGAAAGATGGAAAAGGCATTCCGGTTTATCCGAAGGCGCGCGAGATCGGCTCCGTCCCCTGGGTGTTCGGCCTGCAGGATTACGCGTTTCTCTCCGGCGATGAAATCGTTTGGGTTGTGCACAAAGACGGCTGCGAGCGCCTGGAGCACTACCGCCTTGGGCAGGAGTCGCCTCGGACACTGACGCCTGACCTCACATCATGTTTCCCTTCCAGCCTTGATGTGCATGCTGGAGAAAAGCTATGGTTCATCGGAGCATCCTTTCTGCAGCCGCAGGCCATAACGGTCTGTAATGTGCGTGAGGCAAGCTGTCAGCGTGTCTACACTCCTCGACATAACCTCGACTCAGACACCATCTCGACGCCAGAAAGCGTCGTCCTGTGCGAAGAAGAGGAGCTTCCTCTTCATGCTTTTGTCTATCCTCCACAAAACCCGCTGCATTGTGGACTCCCCGGTGAACGACCGCCGCTACTTGTCTATGCGCATAGTGGACCTACGTCGGCCGCCCGACCCTTCTTGCGGCTGGAAATCCAGTTCTGGACGAGTCGCGGCTTTGTCGTTGCCGACGTCAACTATCGCGGCAGCACCGGTTTCGGACGCGCCTTCCGCCACGCATTGAACGGCGCGTGGGGGTTCTTCGATGTAGAGGATTGTGGCCGCATGGCCAGCCACATGGCAAGCATCGGGAAGGTTGATCCCAACCGCATGTTTATCCGCGGCCGGAGCGCCGGTGGCTTCACGGTGCTGCGTGCACTCATGACTTCCGATATCTTTGCCGGTGGCACCAGTTATTACGGCATCACCGACTTGGAACGGCTGCAGCAGTTCAGCAATAACCTCGAAGCCCACTACCTCGAACAATTGGTGGGGGCCTATCCTGCCGAACGAGCGGAATACAGGAACCGATCCCCGCTCCATTACCCAGAGGCGTTACAGAAGCCTGTTCTTATTCTTCAAGGCTTGAAAGACCCACTTGTGCCCCCTGAACAGGCCGAACGTTTCGTGGATACGCTCGAACAGCATCGCCTCCCTTATCGTTTTCTCACCCTTCCCGATGAAGGACATGGGTTCAAGCGCTTCGAGAGCGTTCGCGAGGCGCTTGACACAGAACTTGCTTTCTACCGGGAACTGCTCGCACTCCCTTAAGGTATTTCTTTCAGGAACCCCCAACACAGAATCATGAAGAGGATGCAGGCGAGGCCGTACGCCCGGCTGCATCCTCCTCGTAAGGTATGCTACGACGTTATTGTCCCTTAATTGTCCTATAGAAAAGGGGCAGTGGATCGACAGGATCATCGACAAGGATGTGGGCGGCAAGCAGTCTTCCTTTCGCCGTTTCAAAGGACTGTTGATCTCGGGCATGCAGCTCGAAGAGAGGTTCGCCCTTCTCAATCGACTCCCCAACCTTGTGCAGTATCTCGATCCCCACAGCGTGGTCAACCGGATCACCTTTTTTGGCCCGCCCGGCACCCAACACCACCGAGGTCAAACCCACCTCCATGGCATGAATTTGTTTAATATAGCCAGCCTTTGGAGCGGGAATGGTCTCGACCAGCGGTGCCGCCGGCAGCAAATCGGGGTTGTCCACCACAGAAAGATCACCTTTCTGCGCTTTCACGAGTTGTTTAAATTTCTCATATGCACGCTCATCCTGCAGAGCTTTCTCAGCGGCCTTGTAAGCATCCTCGAACGTCTGGTATGCACCGCCCAGCACAAGCATGTGCCCTGCAACTTCCAGACAATGCTTGCGAAAATCGTCTGGGCCGCCCCCGTGCAGGGTGTCGATCGCTTCTCGCACCTCGAGCGCATTCCCTACAGCATAACCCAGTGGCTGATTCATATCCGAAATCAACGCGACGACATCCCGACCTGCCCTCTCGCCGATGTCGACCATCGTCTCTGCGAGCGCGATAGCATCCGCCATCTTATGCATAAAGGCACCGAGACCGGTTTTCACATCGAGCAAAATGGCGTGCGCCCCACCGGCAATCTTTTTACTCATGACAGAGGAGGCGATCAGCGGTATGGACGGTACCGTCCCGGTGACATCACGCAAGGCGTACATCTTTCCATCCGCCGGAGCCAAGTCCGCGGTTTGACCGCACAGGACCAAGCCGATATCCGCCAATTGAGCGAGAAATGTCTGCGTATCGAGGTTGACATCATAACCGGGAATGGACTCCATCTTGTCCAGCGTGCCGCCTGTAAAACCTAGCCCTCGACCGGACATCTTTCCGACGGGAACCCCGCATGCAGCAACAAGCGGTTCCACAACAAGGGTTGTTTTATCGCCGACACCGCCGGTGGAATGTTTATCGACAGCAATCTTGACGGCAGGAGAAAGGTCCAGTGTTTCGCCCGACTCCGCCATCGCCATTGTAAGATGAGTCGTTTCCTCTCCGCTCATGCCGCGCAGAAGCACCGCCATCGCCCACGCCGAAGCCTGGTAATCGGGAATCTCCCCGGTGGTGAAGCCGCGGATAAAGAAATCGATCTCGGCCTTGGTCAGCGCTTCCCCATCGCGTTTCTTGGTGATGATATCAACAGCGCGCATTGCATCCTCCGGATCACGGTCATTGCTACTCTGAGAATGGTAGTGTACTCCAAACCCGCTCCTGCGCCTATAGGCTGGCCATCAACACCCTGCTATAATGTCCGGAACCCTTTTCAGCGAGGCAGGCATGCCACAAACAGACCTGATCCTGACCAACGCGACCATCCTCACCATGAATGCGTCCTTCCAGATTTTCCAGGATGGTGCGCTTGTGGTACGAGGTAGCGATATTCTTGATGTCGGTTCCCGCGAGGCTATGGAGAATGCGTACCCGAACGCCTCACGTTTCGACTGTGGCGGAAAAACACTTATGCCCGGCCTGGTCAATGTGCATACGCATGTGCCCATGAACCTGCTACGGGGGCTGGAGGATGACAGCAGGCTCGATGTATGGCTGCTTGGGTACATGATGCCCGTAGAGCGTGAATTTGTCACACCCGAATTCTGCCGTCTGGGCACCAAGCTTGCATGCGCCGAGCTCATCCGAGGCGGGGTTACCACCTTTTCCGACATGTATTACTTTGAAGATGATGTTGCCGAAGCCGCTGCTGAAAGCGGTTTGCGTGCCATCTGCAGCGAGTCCATCCTAAAATTCCCCACACCGGACGCGAATACCTACGAAGACGCGCTGGGGTATACCCGAGATTTCATCACGAAATGGCAGGGCCATCCCCGCATCACAGCCGGTGTTGCACCGCATGCTCCCTACACATGCACGGTGGATATTCTTGAAGCTTGCCGTGATCTGGCCCTGGAATTCAATGTCCCCCTCCATATCCATATTGCCGAAACCAAACAAGAAGCAGAACAGTTTCGCAAAGACTACGGCATGCCGGAAGTCCTATGGTTGAAAAATCTGGGGCTCTTCGAGGCGAATACTCTTGCGGCTCACTGTGTGCACGTCGATGAGAGCGAAATCATCAATCTCAAAAGCGTTGGCGCGGGCATTCTGCATAACCCTTCCAGCAATCTCAAGCTCGCATCGGGTTTCGCACCTGTTTTCGAGATGCGTGAGAAAGGGCTCAAGGTTGGGATCGGCACCGATGGCGTCGCCTCCAACAACGACCTAGACATGTTTGAAGAGATGCGGCTCGCATCCTTCATCGCCAAAGCCGTCACCAGCAACCCCACTGCACTTCCCGCCCGTGAAACCCTTTATATGGGTACACAGCTAGGTGCGGAAGCCCTCCACATGGGCGATCTCATCGGTTCCCTCGAACCCGGTAAACGTGCAGACCTCATTCTGATCGATACGAATACGCTGCATAACTGGCCCCATTTCCACCGGGACACCTCTACCATCTATGCCCGCGTCCTCTATGCGACGAAAGCATCAGACGTGACGGATGTCATGGTGGATGGCGAATGGGTTATGCGTGACGGCAAGATTCTCACCCTGGATACCGAACCACTCATGGAAAAGGCAGCACACATCGCTCAGAATATCGACGCCTTCCTCGTAAAACGGGAAGGGTCGGTGCTGTCGAAGCTGCTGGCTATTGAAGGCGCACAACGCGAAGAAAGCTACGAAGTGCAGCTCAAGGTGCGCATCGATGATCCGGCGCCCGTGATGGACTTCCTCGCCAGCGGCGAACTTGAAATTGTGCGCACAGCCCATTACCTGGAATACGACGCTTACTTTCATTTCGAAGAGCCAGAGGATGCGCGCCTGAGATACCGGGAGGATGAATTTGTTAATGAGGACGGGGAGGTATTCAACGTCCGCTACCGCTTGACCCTCACCGGACCGGCGGCAGAGAAAGAGTACCCCAATTCGGTACTCCTCTCCCGCTCGAGGTTTATTGCACCGGCAACCCACAGCCGCCGCTTCTACCTGGAATACTTCAAACCGAAAGGGCAGGTCGAGGTGAGCAAGGATCGTCAGCGCTGGCTCGTAAAATTCAAGGGGCTCGAATTCTTCATTAATATTGACCAGATGCTTCAGCCAAAAATGGAAGGCTGGTTCCTGGAAATCAAGAGCCGCACGTGGTCTTTAAAGGATGCCGAAAACAAGGCGAGGTTGATTTCCGATCTGATGGAGACCCTCGGGGTCAAGGACGCCGAACCGGTGCGGGAAGATTATTCTTCGCTGGCAGCGCCCCGATAAGGTTCGGTCCCGTCAGACGAGTGCTTCGTTCCTTCAGGTCTCAAAAAAGCGCTTACGCCACTCATAAAGCTTGTTGATGGCGTCGAGCGGTGTGAGATTGTCAATGTCGATCTCTTCCAGCTCGTCCAGCAACGGGTTTGTCTCAGGGAACATGGCCATCTGCTGTGCCGGCACGACCCCCGCAGCTAGCTTCCCGTGGGACGTCATCTCCAGCTGTTCAAGAATGCTTTGTGCCCGATGGATCACCGGACGAGGCAGGCCCGCAAGCTGTGCCACGTGGATGCCATACGATTTATCCGAGCCACCAGGTACGATCTTATGCAGAAAGACCGTCTCTCCCCCCTCTTCCGACACAGCCACGTTATAGTTTCGCACCCCAGGAAGCAGTTCCGCAAGGCGTGTGAGCTCGTGGTAGTGCGTTGCGAAGAGTGTTCTGGAGCGCAAGTCCGGGTGATTGTGAATGTATTCCACCACAGCCCAGGCAATGGAAACCCCATCGTACGTGCTGGTTCCGCGCCCGATTTCATCCAGAATGAGCAGGCTCCGCTCGGTTGCGTGATTGAGGATGTTCGCTGTCTCTACCATTTCCACCATGAATGTGGATTGACCAGCATGGATTTCATCCTGGGCGCCAATACGAGTGAAGATCCTATCCGTGATCCCGAGCTCAGCTTTCTCCGCAGGCACAAAGCTTCCCATCTGGGCCAATAAGGAGATTAACGCCACCTGCCTGAGATAAGTGGACTTGCCACTCATGTTGGGTCCCGTGATGATACGGATGCGCTCCCCTTCCTCCAGCATCGTGTCGTTGGGAATGAAGCGCCGTGAAGGAAGCAGGTCTTCAACGACAGGGTGTCTGCCGTCGCGGATCAGCAGTCTTCTGCTGTCATCCACAACCGGGCGGACATAGCCCTTGCGGGATGCGACCTCGGCAAGGCCGGCGACCACATCCAGTTGCCCGAGCGCCTGGCCGGTTGCCAGCAGGCGGTCAGCTTCCTTGCCAATCTGTGCGCATACGTCATGGAAGAGTTCATGCTCCACTGCGCGTATCTCTTCCTCCGCACTGAGCACTTTGGCCTCATATTCCTTCATCTCCGGTGTGATGTAGCGCTCCGCGTTGACAAGAGTTTGTTTGCGAATGTACTCTTCAGGGACAGCTTCGAGGTTGGAGTTGGTGATTTCAAGGTAATAGCCAAAGACTTTGTTGAAGCCAACCTTCAGGTTCTTTATCCCCGTCCGTTTCCGCTCCACCTGTTCAAGATCGGCAATCCATTCTCGCGCGCTGCGCGAAGCCTCAACGACCGAATCGAGCCTTTCAGCATACCCCGCCCGTATGACGCCCATATGTGCAAGCGTGGCGGGTGGATCCTCGGTAATGGCTCTTTCCAGCAGGTCAAGGACATCCGCACAGGGTTCAATCCGTTCATTCAACGGCTGCATCGCGGGATAGTCATCGCTGGAAAGTAACCCTTTCACCGCCGGGAGCTGAGAGAGGATGGAGCGCAGCGAAACCAGATCACGGGGCCCGGCCATTCCCGCCGCTGTGCGATTCGCAAGCCGCTCCAGATCGCCAATAGGCTTTAAAGCCCCGCGAAGGTCGGTTCGCCAGAGCCCATCGGAGAAACAAGCCTCAACCTGGTCGAGCCGTCGGCTGATAGCCTCAGGATCCAGGAGCGGTTTTCCAATCCACTGCCGGATCGTCCGTCTTCCCATGGGGGTGATCGTCGTATCGATGACCCCCGCCAGCGATCCTTTCACATCTCCTGTGCGCAGGGTCTCCGTGAGTTCAAGATTGCGCCTGGTTGCCGGGTCGAGAGTCATGAACTCGCTCAAGGAGTAGGATGCGATGCGCTTGATTAATGGCAGGACGGATGACTGGTTCATCGTAAGGTAATCGAGGATGGCGCCAGCTGCCTGGATCGCGCAGGGTGCCTCCGCCAACCCGAAGCCCGCCAGGGTGCTTGTTCCAAAATGAGCTTGCAGGTGCTCCGTGGTGCGTTCAAGTTCGAAGCGCCAATCGGGAAGAGAGCTCGCATGCCCATCCCACATTGGCGACAAACCGAGGCTTTCGGGAAGGATGACCTCCGCCGGTTGAAGTCGGAATAATTCCTCTCGAAGGAGGCCGCGCGCTTCCGTTCCCTGGAACTGCGCCGCGGCAAACTCCCCTGTACTCACATCGGCATAGGCCAGGCCGAAGCTGTCGTCCGCTTCAACAACGGCGGCCAAGTAATTGTTGGCATCTCCCGGGAGAAGCGATGGTTCAACCACCGTCCCGGGCGTCACAACGCGCACAACCTGGCGCGGGAAGAGCCCCTTTACGGGTTCATCGCCAATCTGTTCACAGATGGCGACATGATAGCCCTTCTCAATGAGGCGCGCGAGGTAGTTCTCCAGTGCATGATGGGGGATGCCAGCCATGGGGACCCGCTGGCCTTTGGCTACATTGCGGGATGTGAGGACGATGTCCAGTTCCCGGGCAGTGGTTTCGGCATCCTCGTCAAAGGTTTCATAAAAATCGCCAAGCCGGAAGAACAGGATGGCATCCTGGTACTTACGCTTGATGTCCAGGTATTGTTTTCGAACCGGGGTCATTTTCGTCGCCATCGTACTGCATTCTAAGACGGGCCAGTTGAATCAGCAAGCCATTATGCTATACTCCGGCTATGGCAAAAATCATTGCGATTGATCTGGGTGGAACCAACATTCGCGCGGCTTTTTTCGCTGCCCCCCACCCCCCATATGAACGCATCGTCAAGATCCCCACCGAAGCGGATCAGGGTGCCGAGCACATCGTCGATCGCATTGCAGAAGCGGTACAGGAAGTGATGCCCGATGATACAGACGATCTTCGGATAGGCGTCGGCTCACCGGGACCCATTGACCCGAAACGAGGCATGGTCCTTAATGCAGCCAATTTAAAAGGGTTTGTTAATTATCCCCTGAAGGCGCATCTACAGGAGAAACTCGAGCATCCTATTCGACTCGGCAACGACGCCGATATGGCTTGCCTGGGTGAGTGGGGATTTGGAGCCGGTGTCGGCACCCGGAACATGATCTACCTTACCATCAGCACCGGTATTGGGGGCGGAATTATGATCAATGGGCAGCTTGTTGTCGGTGGTGCAGGCCTTGCTGGCGAGATTGGTCACATGACCGTGGACCCCGAGGGAGCCATGTGTGGCTGCGGGCATCGCGGCCACCTCGAAGCACTCGCGTCCGGCCCCTCCATGGCACGTGATGCCACCGCCTTGATCCAAGCGGGGGAAGCGTCCAGCCTTGCGAGTATTCTCACTCAGCGCGGCAAGCTCACCGCGATTGATCTGAACCACGCGGCTGAAACGGGGGATGAACTTGCTCGGCGAGTCATCGCGAAAGCAGGCTCGTACATGGGCTTGCATATCGCCAATCTCGCACACGCACTGAACCCGGAGGCGGTCATTCTTGGCGGGGGCGTTATCAATATGGGCGATTTCTTCCTGGATCCCCTCCGCCAGGCCCTCAAGCAACACATCATGCATGAGAACTACCTCACTACGATGGATGTCAAGGTCGCCTCTCTGGGTGATGATGCCGGCATCATCGGAGCAATGGTTCTCGCCTCACAGCAATGAAACCTCGCTTTTGGCTGCGCATCTTCCTGCTCCTGCTCGTGTTGGCGGTAACCCTTTCTGCATGTGAGCCTGAGGATAACGACTCGTCAACACTTGTGTATGGTCTCACACTGATCCCCTCTGGTCTCGATCCGCACATCAATGCCTCTGCTGAACTGGGAATCCCGTTGAGCTCCGTCTATGACACGCTCGTGTTCCGTGATCCTGCTACTGGCGATTTCGTGCCCGGTCTCGCACGCGCATGGACGATCTCCGAGGACGGACGCGCGTACACCTTCCTTTTGCGCGAGGATGTCCGATTCCACGATGGAACCGACTTTGATGCTGCCGCCGTCGCCGCGAATCTTGACTATATCACCAACCCTGATCACCGTTCTCAGAAAGCGGTCTTCATGCTCGGCCCCTACCAGGGATGGACGATCGAAGCGCCCTACACCATCACCATTCACCTGTCGGAACCCTACGCTCCCTTGCTCGACTCCCTTTCGCAAGTCTATCTGGGCATGGCTTCACCTGCCGCATTGGAACGTTGGGGGGCAGGTGAATACCAATTTCATCAGGTGGGTACAGGTCCATACCGCTTCGTGCAGTACATTCCCGGGGATCAGCTCACCCTCGAGCGCAATCCTGATTACGCCTGGGCTCCTGACATCTACCAAGCAGAATCGGCTTCCATCGAGACCATCATCTTCCGCTTCTTCACCGATGCTGCCACGCGTGGATTTGCCCTCGAGACTGGCCAGGTGGATGTCCTCGGCGAAGTGCCCCCCAACGAGGCGCTCCGTTTGGACTCGCTCGACGACTTCCGGCTCTTACGCGTGCCTATCCCCGGAATACCACTGCAGTTCATTTTCAACACACAAATCCAACCTACCGTTGACCCCGCCATTCGCACCGCCCTGCTCCAGCTGCTCGATCGTCAGGCTATCGTGACGACCATCTTCCGTGATACATCTCCGGTCGCGACCGGACCCTTAACCAAAAACCTTCTCGTTCCTGATGAAAACACTCGCTTCCCTGAACAGAACCTTGCTGTGGCGCTTGAAACCCTCGAAGAAGCCGGCTGGTCTCTTTCCGGGGAAGGTCTTCGCGTGAATCCCGAAGGAGAGGTGCTGTCACTGCGCATGGTTGTTCCGCCTTGGGGCTACGCCTCTGAGGTCGCCCAGCTCATGGCTGCGGGATGGGAGCAGGCAGGGATTGCAGTGGACGTGGTACTCGTACCCGGATTCGGTAGTCTGCTGGAAGCGCAGCAAGATGGCAACTACCACCTGATTGCCTTGAACGAGTTCAACAGCGATCCTTCTGTTTTGAACGCCTATTACAGCAGCGATGGCCTCTACAATTGGTCCGGCTACCAGAGTGAGCAACTGGACAACATACTGGTGGCCGCGGTGGAGACGACCCTGGCGAACACAGACCGCCTCGAGCTCTACCGGGAAATCGCTTACCTTGTACGGCAGGAGACGCTTATAATCCCCATACGTGATTATGTGAACCTGGTCGTCGCTCACAAGCGGGTGGAAGGTCTCCGATTCTCCGTACAGGGATGGTTCCCATATCTTATCGACGTTCGTCTGACCTCCTGATCACCATTTTGCAGCGCTTGGCCACAAGCGCGATCACGGCATGGGCAGCGGCATCTTTCACCTTCTTCACGCTGCGCTTCGCCGCTGGTGATCCCGTCGCAGCTCTGCTTTCCCGCGGGCTCGCATCCCCATCAGACGTCGACAATCTGCGCCGACAACTCGGCTTAGACCAACCACTCCTGCAGCAATATCTTCAGTTTCTTGGTGGTCTTCTCCGCGGTGATATGGGAAACTCCCTCTACACCAATCGACCGGTTGTGGACATCATCGCCGAACAGTTTCCCGCGACCCTCTCGCTTGCCCTACTTGCGCTTGTGTTCACCACCCTCTTCGCTGTGCTATTTGGAGTCGGCGCTGCGTGGTGGTCACACCGTCGCATAGGCCAACTGCTTGAGTCGCTCTCAGGAACGGCGATCGCCCTTCCCGTCATCTTCATTGCCACACTTTCGCTCCTTCTCTACAGAGCACTACGTCTAGCTACCATCCTCCCCGGGGAAAGCGGGCTCATCAACTTGCTTCTGCCCGCTCTTGTGCTCGCTTTCTCCACCTCCGGTGGCATCGCCTGGACTCTACAAGCCGGGGTTCAGGAAAACATGCTTTCACCCTTCTTCCTCGCAGCCAAAGCGAGAGGAGTGGGAAACGGTTTACCCCTTCTCTGGCATGCATTAAAACCTGCCCTGCCCCCCGCAGTCTCTCTGTTCGCGCTTGAGGCTGCCTTTCTCTTTACAGGCACGGTTGTCACAGAAACCATCTTCGCCCGTCCTGGTCTCGGACGCTTACTCGTCCAATCCATCCTCGAGGGAGACTACCCGGTCTCGCAGGCACTCGTCGCTCTGGCTGCTGTGGTGTATACCCTCAGCAACGGCGTGGCTGACATCCTAGCCACGATCCTCGACCCCCGCATTCGGAGGAAGACGTGACCCGGCGTCTGCTTGCTGTCCTCTGGTTGGCGAGTATCCTGTGTGCGGCTCTGTTCGCACCTTTCCTCTCGACCACATCTCCCACACAACCTGTTGGCGACTCCTTGCTTCCCACAAGTGGTTCCTTGCCCTTGGGCACGGATCAACTTGGGCGAGATCTCTTCAGCCGTATGGTATATGCAACTCGTACAAGCATGGTGATGGCCATCATCACCGGTGCTCTCTGTGTGCTTGGGGGTACCATCCTGGGTGCGTGGGCCGCGATCTCAAGGCCCATCGTCGATCGCGCTTTGCTATGGCTAGGAGATGTGCTCCTCTCCATTCCAGGCCTGCTGCTGGCGATGCTGCTCGTAGCCAGCCGCGGCACTGGCATCGCCACCGTCATTCTTGCAGCCGCAATTGGTGGGATCCCCGGCTTCATGCGTGTTGTGCGTGTGCTCTTCCGGCAGCTTGCGGAGGAACCCTACATCGATGCTGCCCGTGCGCTAGGAGCGACCTCCACACGCATCGCGTTCCGTCATATCCTCCCCAACGCAGTCCCTCGCTTGATCCCGCTCGCCGTCTCCCAATTTGCTTGGGGCATCGTGAACATTACCACGCTATCCTTCCTCGGCTTTACTGGCGATCCTGCACTTCCGGAGTGGGGCTCAATGTTGAATGCTGGCCGCGGTTATATGCTGGATGCGCCGAGGCTCGTCCTGCTACCGGGTCTTGCCATCAGCCTCACCATCCTCGCCCTGCACTCCCTCGGATCTTCCATGGTGCGCGAAAGAATAGTTTGACGAACTCCTTCCCTTTCTGATAAGCTGAATGGCTACGGTTATTGGAGGTTTGATTGTTTCCATACTTGCTGGGCCTGGCACTCATCTTTGACTTTCTGAACGGTTTTCACGACAGCTCCAATCTCGTGGCTACCGTCATCTCCTCACGCGCCCTCCCTCCAAGGCTCGCATTGCTGCTGGCTGCCTTTTCCGAGTTCAGCGGCCCCTTCATCTTTGGTGTTGCCGTAGCAAAAACCGTTGGAGACGGTCTTCTCAGCCGCTCGGTTCTGACGTCGGATGTCATCATCGCCGCCCTCACAGCTGCGGTCCTGTGGAACCTTTTCACATGGTGGATCGGCCTACCTTCTTCATCGTCTCATGCCCTTGTGGGAGGATTACTGGGAGCGGGCATCATGGCACAGGGTTGGGTGATTGTGCAGGTTGAAGGCCTGATGACCATCCTGATCGCCTTGTTGCTCTCACCCCTGGTTGGGCTGTTGATGGGCTTCATCGTGATGAAGGTGACCCTGTTCACCTTCCGACGCGCTTCACCGGCTGTGAACACGGTCTTCAAACGCTTCCAGTTGGTGACATTGCTCGGACTTGGTTTGAGCCATGGCACCAATGACGCACAAAAAACCATGGGCATCATCACACTCGGCTTGCTGCTGGAGGGGTACATCACTGATTTTGTCGTGCCGACATGGGTCATCGCAGCCAGCGCGGGTGCAATCGCGCTGGGTGCTTCACTGGGTGGGTGGCGTCTCATCCGTACTCTTGGGGGAAGGATTTACCGCATTCGTCCGGTGCATGCGCTCACATCGCAAGCGGCGGGGGCCGCCGTCATCCTTGGCGCGGCTCTCTTGGGTGGTCCTGTGAGCACTACGCAGGTGATGAGCTCAGCCATCATGGGTGTGGGTGCGGCTGAACGCATCAACAAAGTGCGCTGGGGCATTCTCAAAGACATGCTTATTGCCTGGCTTCTCACAATCCCCCTTGTTGGTGTGGTTGCAGCCCTCGGCTACCTGCTCCTTCATGCGCTCACATGACCCTTTGAAAGCCACTCTCGCACAAGGTCAATAATCTCCTCTTCAACACCTTCCGTCATTCTGAACCAACGGATCGATGGGTCATCCGGCTTCCACCAATTGCGCTGCCGGCGCACAAATTGCCGGGTTTGTTTCCGTATGGACGCGACGGCTTCTGGCATGGTCATCTCATCGTGCAGCGCCTGAACAATCTGTTTGTACCCAATAGCAGAGAGCGCAGGGAGAGATGGCTCATAGCCCATCTTCAACAAGGCTTTCACTTCGGCAATGAGCCCTTGGTCCAGCATGTCATCAATGCGGGCGTCGATACGAGCATACAATTCTTCTCTGGGACGAATGAGGCCGATCTTCAGAATGTGGTACGGCCGAGGGGTTTTCTTTTTCTGTGTGCTTGCGGGCTGCCCTGTCAATTCGCAAATTTCAAGCGCACGAATGACGCGCCGGATGTTGCGGTGGTCAATCGCACCCGCAGAGACGGGATCAGACTCGGCTAGGCGGGCATGCAACGCCTCAGAACCATGCTCATCCACAAACGCTTGCAAGCGGGCGCGGATCTGCTTCGATCCGGCTGGCGGCGGGTCCCATCCTTCCAGAACAGCCGTGACGTACTGTCCCGTTCCTCCCACCAGCAAGGGCAGCCTACCTCGCTGGTGGATGCCTGCAATAACCGTCTCTGCCTCTGCAAGATAGCGCGCCATCGTCCAGGGCATGTCGGGTACTGTGACATCGATCAGGTGATGGGGAACAGCCGCAAGCTCTTGAGGTGAAGGTTTAGCCGTGCCAATATCCATCCCACGGTAGAGGAGGCGTGAGTCAGCAGACACAATTTCGCCGTTCAGCGTCCGCGCCAGGGCCAGTGCCGTGGTCGTTTTTCCCACGGCCGTGGGGCCAATCACCGCAACAAGTGGTTGAAAGATGCTGCCTTCTTCAGTCAACATCACCCACCGCGAAGGGGTAATGCTCCAGCTCCTGAAGGCATCCATCGGGATGCATGCGAACGGCGATCACATCGATTCGCCACACGACATCCGCCTCGCCTTTTTCCAGGAGATACCGCCAGGCGGCATCACGTAGATGCTGTTGTTTGACGGCATCCACGGCATCCTCGGGATGGCCATAGCGTTCACTGCGTCGCCCTTTCACTTCCACAAAGACCAAGCCTTCCTCATTTTCCGCAATGATGTCCAGTTCGCCTTCTGCGCAGCTCCAATTCCGCTCAACAACACGCCAGCCTTTTCCCTGCAGGTATGCGGCGGCTATCGCCTCCGCCCTGCGCCCTGCTTCACGAGCGTCCATCGATCCCCCACTCTCCCCACCAGAAACATCCTACAGAGCCTGCCTGGTGACGTCAAGCTTCAGCAAGTTCTCATTTTGAACGCCTCATGCTAAACTTGCCACGGATTGAGGGAGGAACAAGCATGGATATTGACGTCACGTTGAGACAGGCTGATATCTTCATGGATTTTACTGGGGAGCAGCTCCAAGCGCTTGCCAGTATTTGCCAGCAGCGCTCATTTGACATGGGTGATCTGCTTTTTGAAGAAAATTCCGCGAGCGACGAACTGTATGTGATCGCGCGCGGGGAAGTCGAAATCCTTGTCGATCCCATGCTGGTGAGCGATCATCAACGGACAAGCCCGCGCCCCTCCACCATTGCGACGCTGCGGCGCGGCCAATCCTTTGGTGAAATCGCGCTCGTCGACCAAGGCTTGCGCTCAGCTTCCGCCCGTATCGCTCGCCCGGATACGCGTCTTGTCATCATTCCTCGTGATGGACTGATGGCCTTGTGCGACGAAGACCCTGTGCTTGGCTACCAGCTCATGTACAACCTTGCTGCCGACCTGGCATTAAAGATCCGCAATACCGATCTGATGATGCGTGAGAAACTCCTCTATGCTCGCTCACGCTAATGCCTCTCCTCCCACGTTAAGAGCAGAAATCCTTGCTATCGGCACCGAATTGCTTCTCGGCGAGATCCTGGACACGAACACACGCGTTATCGCCCGCGCGCTGCGAGAAACCGGGATTGATCTCTTTCGCACCACCACCGTAGGCGACAACGCCGATCGGATTGCGGAGGCCCTCCGAGATTGCCTTCAACGTGCTGATGTCGTGATCACGACAGGAGGTCTTGGTCCGACGATTGATGATGTTACACGAGCAGGCATTGCGCGGGCTTTCAGGGTGGAGCTCAAGTATCACTCCGAGCTATGGCTCCAGATTGAGGAGCGTTTCCGCCGTTTCCACCGCACACCGACCGAGAACAACCGCCGACAAGCCATGCTCCCGGAGCACGCTCAGGCCATTGACAACCCCATCGGAACAGCCCCCGGTTTCATCCTCGCGCAGCAAGCAAAGACGGTCATCGCTCTCCCCGGCGTGCCAGCCGAAATGGTCTGCTTGCTCGAACAGCGGGTGATCCCTTACCTGAAAGCGCACTCGCGTGAAAAAGCGGTCATCCTCCCCCGATTGCTGCATCTCGCCGGCGTGGGCGAATCCTGGGTTGATGAACGCATCCGGGACCTCGAGGCGTCCGCGAACCCGACCGTAGGACTTGCCGCCCACCCCGGACAAGTAGACATCCGCATCACCGCCAAGGCAACGACAACCGAGGCTGCAATGGACATGCTGGATGCGATGGAATCGACGCTGCGGGACAGGCTTGGCGATGCCATCTTCGGCATTGACGAGGAATCGCTCAGTGCAACCGTCAGCCAGCATCTGCGCAACACCGACGTGAAGCTGCTCCTGGTTGAGAACGGCACGAATGATTGCGTTGCGGCTGCACTCGGAGAACGCTTGGATGATCTCATCCAGGTCGATCATCAGGACTGCCCGGAAAACGATACGGACATCGATGCACTACTCAGGGCCAGACTGGCAGAAGACGGTCGACTCGGTGCTGCATTCTGCATTTCGCTCGACAAGAAGGGGGACCGGTTTCAACTACGCCTGCGTTTGCAGACCCGCAACGGGACCCATCAGCGTGTTCGCTATTTTGGCGGTGCGGACACGCTCGCTTGTCAATGGGCGAAACAGACCGCCCTGGATTTTCTGCGGCGTATTCGGGATTGGTAACCCCATCTTCATTCTTCCTCCCTCACCGGCGTATCCATGCCAGCACTCAACGGTAGCAGGGAGTGTGTCATTCTTGACAGCGGGAATGGCGACACCTATAATCCGCAGCACATGCGCGGGTGTCGCCAAGTGGTAAGGCAGTAGCTTCCCAAGCTACCATTCGTGGGTTCGAATCCCATCACCCGCTCCTCCCACAGCCCCTCCTGGGGCTGTTTTCCCTTCCATTAAACCCGTGAAACGAGTGCAAAGTGTTTGTAAGGTGATTTTCCTTGACCCTGTGCTAGGATGAAATCAAGCAATCGCACGCGTTCTGGCTCAAGCGGTGTGGCGAATTGCTCTCCTCCTCTAAGAGCCCTCGTTCACCCGAGGGCTCTGTTGCCATCGAAGCCCCCTCTTGACTATAATCAGCGTGTGCAGGAGTGCATTACAGCATGCAACCAAAAACCATCTTGTACGTCGAAGACAATTTTGAGAACCGGCTTCTGGTGAAGCGTGTCCTGCAATCTGTCGGATACACCATCATCGAAGCTGAAAATGCTCGACAAGGGATGCATGCTGCCCGTGAACATCAACCGGATCTCATCATCGTTGATATCAACATGCCGCTCGTTGATGGGTTCACGCTCACATCTCAGCTCCGGGCAGAGCCGGATTTTTCCATGACGCCCATCATCGCTTTGACGGCCAACGTCATGCGCGGGGATCGTGAGAAGACCCTGGCAGCTGGATGTGATGGCTATATAGAAAAACCGATCGATGTGGATCACCTGCCCCGTCAGGTAGCACGGTTCTTGCACCCGACGTCTAGCCCGAATAATGGAAAAGGACAAAACGTTGACGGAAGAACTAAGCGAAGCCACAATCTTGATTGTTGAAGACAACGTGTCCAATTTTGTGCTGATGGCACGCATGCTCGATTACGTTGGCGCACAATGTGAATGGAAAACGTCCGGGTACGAGGTTGTCGAATTTGCCGATACACTCCCCAAACTCAACCTCATCCTCATGGATATTCGCCTTCCCTATGAGGACGGCTACCAGGCATTGCGAAAAATCCGGTCGACGGCGCGCTTCAATGACGTTCCGATCATCGCCGTTACAGCGTATGCGAGTAAGGAGCAGATGAAGCGGGCGAAAGAAGCCGGTTTCGACGGATTCATCGGGAAGCCGCTCGATCCTGACCGGTTCCCCGAACAAGTACGGCGTGTGCTGCAAGACGAGCCGGTATGGGAGATGCAGTAGCCATGATAGAACTCCGGGAACGCATTCAGTCAATCCAGAACCCGCTGAGAGGCAGCATGGGACGACGGCTGGCCATCATCATCCTGCCTGTCGTGATCATCCCCCTTCTCCTCCAGGGCAGTGCATCGTATATACGTTCACGTGATATTCTGGAGGAGCAGGCAACCGAACAACTCCAATCCGCCCTGTTGAGCGAGTCGCAGCGACTGCGAAACTGGGTCACCACGCGCGAAGAACGTCTGCTCCTCGGCAGCCGACGCTCTACCCTGCAGAACACCATGCTCTCCCTCATGAACACCCGCTTGGGCAGCCAGACATTTGAATTTGCCCAGAACAACATTCGCACAGCGCTGGCCGATCTCCAGGAGCAGGATGGCCAGGAACTCTTCAGTAACCTCATGGTTGTGCGCGCGACGGATGGCGTGATCCTCACATCCACCGATGAGGATTGGGAAGAACAGACGCTTACCCCCCTCACAGAAGGCTCATTGCAGACATCCGAGATCATCACCACCGCCATGTTCGATGTCCCGATGATCGCTCCCAACAGCCTGGCTGTCTTCACCGCCATCCCTGTCCGCATTCCGATGGCGAACGATGAAGCCCTGTTGATCGGCGTAAACACAGACCTGAACCTCGGGATTTTGCTCGAGTCGATGCAGGTCTTCCAGCAGCGTGTAGGCGTCTTCCGGGTTGAGCGAGGAGAAACGTTCCTCGTCATGGAACCGGACATTATCATCCGAATCCCACGCTACAGCACCGAACCGGAAGCCTCCCGCATGATGGGTGGTCCGCTGATTGAAGGTGTTATGAGCAACCCCAGCGGCACAACGCTGTACTCCAACATGGAAGGCGAACCGTTGCTCGCGTCCTATACGGACATTGAAGAGATCGGGCTCACGCTTGCCATTGAACTCTCCCAGGCCGATGTGTTCGAACAGGTTAACACCCTGGGGACCTTTTCACTCATTGTCGCAGCGGCAGCCGCTGTCATCGTCGTCATCCTCATCACCGTGGTGACCAACAGACTGTTATCCCCGCTTTCGGACTTGACGGAATTTGCGGAACGCATTTCACGTGGCGACTGGCAGTACCGTGTGCCCGAGGATAGGGACGACGAGATTGGCATCCTTGCGAGCGCGTTCAACCGCATGGCCGATGACCTGCGAGGCGTCTACCAGTCGCTGGAAGACCGTGTGCAGGAACGAACCCAGCAAATCCAGATTGCTTCTCAGGTCGCCCGCGCTGTCACCGCCACGCCATCGCTCGACGACCTGTTGTTCAAGGCCGTCAATCTCATCCGCGACCAGTTTGGTTTTTACTACGTTTCGATCTTCCTCCTGGATGAGCCCAATGAATACGCTGAACTTGTCGAAGCAACTGGAGAAGTTGGCAAGGCGCTCATCGCGCGCAGCCACCGCCTGCGGGTCGGAGGGCAGTCCATGATTGGCTGGGTCACCCAGAACAACCAGCCCCGGGTGGCGTCTGAAGTATCCCAGGATCCCGTGCACTTCCGCAACGAATTCCTTCCTGAAACGCGAGCGGAACTGGCTGTGCCCCTCCAGCTGGGTGGTCGCGTCCTCGGTGCCCTTGACGTTCAGAGTGATCAACCCGAAAGCTTCAAGCCGCAGGACGTCGAGGTGATGCAGACATTGGCCGACCAGTTAAGTGCCGCGATCCAGAACGCCCGCCTCGCTGAAACATCCGTGGCAGCCGCAGAACGTTCGCGCGCCATCAGTCAGGCCACTCGCGAGATGAGCGGCATCATGGACGTTGAGCAAGTGCTCGACAAAGCCGCCAGTGTGCTCCATGAGGCGCTCGGCAAGCCCGAAATCCAGGTCGAGCTCGTCCAACCACAGGAGTATGATGAACAAGCCACACGACCCGTCGATCTCTCATCAACATGACGAAACAATCGGGGAGAGCATGAAGACAAACACCATCGCCATCACCGGAGCCGCTGGCTATTTTGCCCAATGCCTTATTCCGCGTCTGGAACGTGATGCCAATATCGAGCGCATCATTGCCATTGACCGGCAGGAACCAGCACGGCTCGACGAATGGGACAAAGTCATCTTTCACAAGATGGACATTCGTGATCCTGAACTTGGCCACCTTCTCAAGGGGGTGGACATCCTGGTTCATCTAGCTTTCGTGCTCATGAAATTGCCCGGCGCGAAGGATATTGACGACATCAACATCGCCGGCTCGCGCAACGTCCTGAGCTTGGCAGCCGCAGCTGGCATCCCGAAAATCGTCTTCACGAGCAGTGTTGTGGCCTATGGCATCCGTGAGGATAACCCTGTTCCCCTGCGGGAAGAACATCCCCTGCGCCCAAACACTGACCTGTATTACAGCAGAAACAAAGCCGCTGTGGAAAGTGTGCTACACACAATTGCATCGGAAAATCCTTCCATGCAAGTGACCATCCTGCGTCCATGCACCGTTGTTGGAGCGCACGCTGATCCAGCCTCCATGGCGTCACTAACCTCCAAGACGATTACGCTTGTGCGAGGTTTCAACCCCCTCTACCAGCTTGTGCATGAGAACGACGTCGCCAGCGCCCTGCACCTGGCCATCAAGCGAGATATGCCCGGGACTTTCAACGTTTGTTCCGATGAGCCACGAACCCTGGCAGACCTTGCAGAAGCAGCCGGAAAACGCACCATGGCGTTGCCACTGGCGCTCGTCAAACCCATGTTTCAGCTCCTTTGGAGCTTAAAGGCCACGGTGTTCGCACCGGAATGGGTTAAACTCACCCAGTTTCCCATCGTCGCTTCCAATGAGAAATTGAAGACTAGCGGATGGAAACCCGAATTTACCACGACCGAAGCTTTTCTTGATCTGCAGAAAGCCTTCACCGATGAGGGGTCCATCACATGAACAGAGGTTTGCATGTTTAACCGAGTGAGGCAGTTGCTCCAGGCGACATCCGAGGATCCGGATATCGCTCACCAACAGACGCTGCTCAATACCGTCCTCTTCGGGCTGGCGTTCCCTGGCTTCATTTTCGGTCTGGCGATGCTCGTCCTCTGGGCGCTGGGTCGAACTCCCGCAGCCGGCGCGATCGCCGGCATCGGGGTTCAACCTTTTTACATCCTGGCGTACATCCTGGGCCGTCGTGAGCGCATCCGTCTGGCAGGCTATATTCCGGTCACGGTGGTCTTCCTCATCATGGTAGCGTCCATGTTTATCGTGGGCCTGGGTCACGTGACGAACATCGGCATGGCCATGGTGATCGCTGCGGCGGGGGTACTCATCAGCACGCGCGCGGTGGCTGTCTTCATCATCCTCAGCGTAGCCGCCTATTTTGGTGCTGGGTACGCGCAGCTATCCGGACTTATTCCCAATGCTATTGCTCCCGTCGATGCCATCACGGCGGATGCGATCGGGCTTGGGCTTGGTCTTTCTGTGCTCGCCATTATTCTCTGGCTCTCGGACTCCCAGATGAGGTCCGCCCTCAAACGTGAACGGGACCTTTTCACCGAACTGCAGCAGCAGAGCACCATCCTTGAAACAGCCGTCGAGGAGCGTACATTCGGCCTGGAGCGGCGCACAAGACAGCTGGCCGCGACCGCAGAAATTGCCACGCTTGCCGTTGAAGCTATCGACCTGGATTCCTTGCTGGCGGAAGCCATCGAAATTATCCGCACGCAATTTGGTTTTTACCATGCCTCCGTATTCTTGATGGACGCTACCGGCAACTGGGCTGAAATTGCCTCCAGTACAGGGGAAGCAGGTCAACAGCTGCTCACCAGACGGCACCGCCTCGCCGTGGGATCCGCTTCCATGGTGGGATGGGTCACCGCAAACCGCCTGCCCCGCGTGGCACAGAATGTCGCAGAGGACCCCTTCCATTTCGACAACCCGCTGCTGCCGGAAACCCGGGCGGAGATCGCGCTTCCTTTGCTGGCCGGCGACCGCCTTCTTGGGGTCATGGATGTCCAGTCCACGAGCCTGGATGCCTTCCCTGAGGAAGAAATCAGGACACTTGAAGCCATCGCCAGCGAGCTCACGATCGCCATCGACCGCGTGCGCACCGAGGAAGAATACCGGGCTGAGCTTGGCCGTGTGGATCAGGTGCTTCGCCAGCAGCTGTCGGATGCCTGGTCAGATTACACACAAACCAAAGGACCTAACACGATTTATTACACACCAACCGGCGACCGATTGCTGAATGTAGGTGTTGACTTCTCCGGTGCTCCTCTTGCCATCCAACATCTCAAAACCATCACAGCGGAAGATGGCCGTGAAATCTCAGTCCCCATTCAGTTGCGCGGCGAAGTGATCGCCATCATCTCCGCTCGCAAGCGGGAGACTACCCAGACGTGGGGCGAAGATGAGATTGCGCTGATCGAGGCTGTTGCCGCACAGGCATCTCTCTCACTGGAAAGTGCACGCCAGCGCAGCGAGGAAATGCGTCGCGTGCAAGAGCTTGAGGTCATCAACAGGGTCAGCCAGGCAGTTTCTCAGATGCTGCGGCTCGATTCTCTCTTCCGCGTTGTCCACCGTCAGCTCAACCAGGTGCTGGGCGAGGCGGATATGTTCATTGCCCTGTACGACGATGAGAAAGAGAACATACGCTTTCCTTACGCCTTCGAAAAAGGTGGCCTGGTTGACCCGCCTGTGATCCCGTACGGCGACAGCCTCACCTCGCGCGTGATAAGCACGCGGCAGCCGCTGCGGCTGCAGGCAGCCGAACTGGAAGACATGGCAGGAACGAGTGACGACCCAATAAGTCAAACAGCCCGTTCGTGGCTTGGGGTTCCGCTCATGCTGGGCGACCAGGCCATCGGGGCGCTTGTCGTTCATGATTCGATGAATACCAATCGCTTCACCGACGAAGACACCGCGCTCCTGACAACCATTGCCAGCCAGGTCGCAGCCGCCATCCAGAACAACCGGCTTATCGAACAGGTGCAGCGTGCGGCCCGACGGCAGCGGCTGATTCATGAAATCACCAGTAAAGTCCGGCGGTCGCCGGATATGAAATCAGTACTGGAAACCACAGCCAGAGAACTCGGTCGCGCGCTCAACGCCGTCCGCACCTCCGTCCAGCTTGAAACGGATGCGGATGACGCGCCGCCCGATCCCATCGCGGAAAGCGATGGGGAGCAGGAGCAGGAGTGACGTCAGACCCTGTGGATGTACACACTTCTGCGCCGGAATGAGGAGATCATAATGAAGAGACTGCGCACCTTCCTACTGCTGGTCAGCATAGCCCTGCTAACGCTTTCCCTTTCCGCCTGCGGTGGAGAGGAAGCTCCTCCTTCAGATGGCACACTGGAGGACGTTTCGGCCGACGAGTTTATCTATGGCGTCATCCTTGTTGGCCCTCAGGATGATCACGGTTGGAGCGAGGCGCATTTCAATGGCGCTAGCTTCCTGGAAGCGCACCTGCCAAACAGCCGTATGATCTTCATCGATAACCTCAACCCAGAAGCACGTCCTGACACCACACTCGAGATGGCGATCGACACCATGGTCGCTCAAGATGTCCAGCTTGTTTTTATCACCTCGGATGACTTCTCGGTGGATACGCCTCTGGTGGCCGAAAAATACCCGGACGTCACCTTCATCCAGATTTCCGGCGATCACGTCCTGCAAGGTGACGCTCCCTCCAACCTTGGCAATTACATGGCTCAGATGATTTATGGGAAGATGATGGCGGGCTGCGCCGCTGCGCTGGCGACACAAACCGGCTCAATTGGTTACGTCGGTCCGCTGGTGAACGCCGAAACCACACGCCTTGCGAACGCGGCCTATCTTGGTGCGCGCTTTTGCTATGAAAACTACCGCCAACTCAATCCGGATGACCTGACCTTCACGGTTGACTGGATCGGGTACTGGTTCCACATTCCGGAAGTGACAGATGACCCCACTGTTGTCGCCAATCGCATGATCGACAATGGTGCAGATGTGCTCATTTCCGGCATTGATACCACCGAAGCGCTTGCGGTGACCGTAGAGCGCCGTGTGGCAGGCGAAGCCGTCTGGGCTGTTCCCTATGACTATGAAGGCGCATGCGAGCAGGGACCCGAGGCTTGCCTGGGGGTGCCCTATTTCAACTGGGGAACCGCTTACCTTGAGATTGCTGAGCAGGTGCAGGCAGGCACGTGGACCTCTACATGGATCTGGGATCCCCCTTACTGGGAGGACATCAACGATGCAGAGATTAGCCCTATTGGCTTCTCAAAAGGCTCTGCCATGAACAATGTGCAGTCAGCCTACCTGGATCAATTCATGGTAGCCATGGCGAATGGCTTCATTGACCTGTTCAAAGGCCCCTTAAACTACAGCGATGGCAGTGTGTTTCTCACCAGCGGGGAGCTCGCGAGCGAGGAGCAGATCTGGTATATGTCTGCGCTCCTTGAGGGCATCCAGGAAGTAAGCGACTGATATGCAGCTTATCGATCGACTGACCACACCTTTCCGCTCATCCCGCCGAATCCGTCAGCAGCTGCTTTTCGGCAGCCTGGTGATTGGCATCTTACTGCTGTTAGCGTCGATCATCCTTGTCGCCCAGGTGCAGCGCCTCACACAGGCGGCGCAGGAGCTCAATGTCTCCAGCGTCCGCGCAGAGACGGCTTTCGAAATCGAGATGATCAGCAGCATGCTGACGGATGAGATCAACCAGCTGGTGGCTGTTGAGGATGCAAGCGCATTCGAGGAAGCCGTAAATACTGCGTTGACAGAATTAAGGCCGCGCTCCTCAACACTGGCGCAGCTGGCGAATGAAGCTCAGGAAACCGATCCCGCCTTCGATCTGCTTAACCAGGTCAATGAACGTATCAGCAGCGTCATCGGTGTCTCGGAAACCATGGTGCGTCAGGCAGTTGCCGAGCAGTGGCCCGCCGTTGAAATCCGACTGGGCATCCTGCTTCGTGACCAAGAGGAGCTCAGCGCCGAAACAGCCGATCTCGTTGCCCTTACCGACGAAAGCCAGCGCCAAGCGAGTGAGAACCTGCAGGACGCCCAGCGTGCAGCCGTTGTTTATCCCACGCTCATGGCCCTCGCTGCACTCATTGTGGGTGTGGCCATGAACTGGCGCATCGCGATGAACCTCGCCGGTGAAATTGAAACCATCACCGACTCCGTGACGGACCTCGCTGCAGGCGACCTGGATGCGCGCGTGTCAACCCGGCGTAAGGATGAACTCGGACAGCTCGGAGATGCCTTCAACAGAATGGCAGATGTGATCGAGTCCGCCCGTCGCGAGCTGGAAGAGCGTGTGGCTGACCGCACAAGCGAACTGGAACGCCGTGCTGGTCAGCTGCAACTTGCAGCCGACATCGCCCGTGATGCCAGCGCGATTTACGACCTCACAGAGCTGCTGAATCGATCGGTTGCCCTTATCTCCGAGCGTTTCGACTTCTATCACGCCGGCATCTTTCTTGTCGACGAGGAAGGCGAGCTTGCCTGGCTGCGGGCAGCCTCATCCGCCGGCGGCAAGCGCATGATGGAAAATGATCATCATCTCGCCGTTGGGAAAGTCGGTATTGTGGGGTACGTGACGGGTACAGGAAAACCGCGTATCGCCCTTGATGTCGGTGAGGACGTCGTACACTTCGCAAACCCTGACCTTCCCACAACACGATCAGAGATGGCGGTACCGTTGCGCGTTGGCCCACAAATTATTGGCGCCTTGGATATTCAAAGCGAGAAGGAAAATGCCTTCCGTGATGACGACATTCTCATTCTGCAAACCGTTGCGGATCAGCTGGCTGTCGCCATACAGAATGCCCGCCTCTTCCAGCGCCAAAGCATGCTTGCGGCTCAAAGAAATGAAGTCATCGATTTATACAACCAGCTTCAGCAGAGCACACAATACGACCGGCTGCGCTTCGACATCCCGGATATGCTGCTCCGGTCACTTCAATACGAGCAGGTCGTGCTGGGGCTGATTGAGGGTGATCAGATCGTGATTCAAAGCAGCGCCGGAACCCGCAAGAGCGAGTATCAGCCAGGGCGCACCATCGCACTTGGGCAGGGCATCCTGGGTCAAGCCGTACAGACACTGAAACCGGTCGTCAGCCCTGAAGCCCAGGACCCAGAGAGCGCCGACGTGAGCCGGCTTGCAGAAGTCGCCGTACCGCTCCTTGTGCGAGGCGAAGCGATTGGTTCCTTGCTTGTGGTTCTTCGACAGGGCCAGGATCCCCAGGAAGCCGGGGTGGACGTCCTCGATCTGGTCGCTGATCAAATTGCCACCGCATTGGAAAACGCCCGTCTCTTTGAAGAGACAGAAGTCCGCCTGCGCGACTTCGACACGCTCTACAGGCGGCAGACGGCCGATTCGTGGGGTCAGATGCTGGCATCACGACCTTCAGCTGATCCCGGCACGCAGGCCCACTACGACAAGGGAGTCACCACAACAGAAGACACCCGTCTGAAAAGCATCGAACGTGCGATCGAGCTACGTGGCCAGGTGATCGGAAAAATGAATATCCAGACAGATAACCTGGATGAATGGTCTGAAGACGCCCAGGAAATCCTCGAATCGGTTGCTGCGGAAGTGGCGGGCTCGCTCGAGCAACTACGTTTGATGGACGAGATCCAACGTCGCGCAGCCCAGCTTGAGGCCGCTGCGGCGATCGCCCGAGACGCTACCAGCCTCCTGGATATCGATACGCTGGTTGCGCGCGCCACATCCTCCATCCAGGAACGCTTCTCTTATGCACATGTCGGTGTCTACCTCATCGATCAACAGGGTCTCCGGGCAGATTTGAAGGAAGCTTCCGGCGAAGCAGGAACGGCGTTTTTAGAAAGCGGACACACGGTCAACGTCGGAGCTCCATCTGTCATCGGCCAGGTGGTCGACAATGGACAGTGCTATGCAGTGCAAGATGCCGCCACCGACGATCTCTTCACCCGTCACCCACTCCTCTCAGACATGCGCTCCGAATTGGGAGTACCCCTGAAGATCGGTGAACGCGTCATCGGTGCAATTGACATCCAGCACCGTGATTCACACGCCTTCTCGCCGGAGGACATCTCTGTTCTTGAGATCCTTGGCGATCAGCTCGCTGTCGCCATCCAGAACGCCGAGCTGTTCCAGCAAACCTTGAAGCGCGCCCAGCGTGAGCAAGCTGTTCTCGCCATCACCAGTAAGGTGCGCGCAAGCGACGATATCGAAACAATGTTGAAGACAGCCATTCGCGAGATTCGCAAGACCCTCGGCGCACGACGGGGACGAATACGTCTCGCCGATCGCCTGCGTGATCCATCACAACCTGTTCACACAGTGAGCCAGGTCGTTGATTCAGAACAGGCTGAGGTCGCGGAAGAAGTGGGAGACCTGTAGGATGACGTACAATCTCGCCATAGCAAACGAAAAAGGCGGCGTCGCAAAAACCACGTCAGCACTTTCCCTTGGAGCTGCCCTGGCAGGGATGGATCTGACGGTCTTGGTGATTGACCTTGATCCCCAGGCCAATCTCACCCTCTCCCTCGGATACAATCCCCGCGACGTTCAAAGCGGCATTTCGGATGTCCTGATGGGCAGCACCAGTGTGCTGGGCGTGCTGCGTGATACACCCGTCAACAACCTTCACATCATCCCCTCCAACCATGCCCTGCTGCACGCCAGCCGCTTCATTGCCGTACGAGATGATTACGCTCTCCTTCTTAAGAACGCGCTAGCCCCTCTCCGCCGCTTTGATTACATCCTGCTGGATTGCCCCCCGACGGTTGGGCCACTTACTGAAAATGCGCTTGGTGCCGCTCAACTGCTGGTCATCCCTACGCAATGCGAATACTATTCCGCTCATGCTTTACGAGAAATGCTTGCACTTGTCCGACAGGTGCGCCAGCAGAGCAATCCTGCTTTGCGATACCGCTTGCTCCTGACGATGTACGACCGGCGCAACCGGATTCACCGTGGCTTGAACGAACAAATCCGCACCGCGTTCCAGAACGCCGTCTTTGATACCATCATCGACATCGACACGCGTCTGCGCGAAAGCCCTGTCTTCGGACTTCCCATCACCGAGTATGCACCGGACAGCCGGGCTGCCACACAATACAAGCAACTGGCAGAGGAATTGAGGCAATATGCCGAAACGACCGTCTAAACAGTTACGCACCCGCCTCCAGAATTTGTTCAAGGGTGTGCGTGAAGGCACACCGCGAACCGGTCCCTTGTCGGAGTCGAGGCTTCCTATCTCCACCCTGCAAAAAGCTGGAGGATGGGTCTGGGAAAGCGATCTCGAGGGTCGGTATACGTGGTGCAGTCCCGAGGTGGAACGCGTGCTGGGCTACCAGCAGCGCGAGCTCATGGGGAAATCCATCCTGGACGAGCCCATCGAACGCTCCTCGGCAGGGGAGCTGGAGGAAGCGATCTCAGGCCAGGACAACGCACATAATGTCAAACTGCGGGCAACTCGGAAAGACGGAACCAGACTAACCTTGATGATGAACGCGCTCATACGGACGGGGAAAGCCGGGGAGGTGCTCGGTTATCGCGGGGTCGCACAGGTCATCAGTTACGAGCAAGCGCCGACGAAACGCATGACGTCTCGTCTTCCCCAGAAACCGGATGAAATCAATATCTCCACCTCACCACTCCTCGTTCCTACATGGGGTGATGTGATGGGTTTCGTCGATGACGGGGAGGACTTGCGCCCGATTGATGAAGGAGCCGAAACCGCCATGCTCCATCCCATCGTGGAGAGCGATCGGCTTGTCGTCCCGATCCGTTTGCAGGACAGCCTGCTCGGCTCGATCGAGCTTGAGGAAAATCAATTCGGTCGCGAATGGAGCGAAGAGGACCGGGAACTGGTTCAGGAAGTGGCGGAAGACCTTGCCCTCAGCCTGCAAAACGCACGCTCTTACCAACTTACGGTCCAGGCACTGGAAGAAATGCGCGAAGCCGACAGTCTCAAAAGCCAATTCCTCGCCAATATGAGCCACGAACTGCGAACACCCCTGAACTCCATCATCGGCTTCTCACGCGTGATTTTAAAGGGCATTGATGGCGAGATCAACGACACCCAACGTCAGGATCTCACGGCGATCTACAGCGCTGGACAGCATCTTCTGGGGCTGATCAACGACATCCTCGATATTTCCCGTATTGAAGCCGGCAAGATGGAACTCTCCTTTGAGGATGTGGACCTGGAAGATATTGTTCACGGCGTGATGTCCACCGCCGCCGGTCTGGTGAAGGACAAACCCATCGAGCTCGTTACGGACCTTCCTGAGGAGCTTCCCCCTGTCCATGCTGACAACATGCGTGTGCGTCAGATTCTCCTGAACCTCATCTCAAACGCGGCGAAGTTCACCGAAGAAGGTCAGATCGGTATTTCCACCAATGTCCTCAAGCACGGCGACCGGCAGGAAGTTCTGATTGCCGTTTTCGATACTGGACCGGGCATCGCTCCCGAGGACCAAGAGCGCCTCTTTGAACGCTTCTCTCAGGTAGATGCTTCTTCCACCCGTAAAGCAGGTGGAACCGGGCTCGGCCTGGCTATCACGCAGCACCTTGTGGATTTGCATGGCGGTCGCATCTGGGTGGAAAGCGCCGCGGGAGAGGGCAGCACTTTCCTGTTCACCTTGCCGGTCTCATCACAAGATCAGCCTCTTGACGAGAGCATCCCCCTCCTGCTTTGTGCCCATGATGAACCCGCTGTTCAAGCCATCCTCGCAGACCAGCTCGAGAACCTCAACGTACGCATCCAGTTGATCTCCGAAGATGACGACCTTGACGATCTGGTGAGAACAGCGTTGCCCGACATGGTCCTCGTGGACATGCTTGAGCCCGAGCAGCGCGGGCTGGAACTTCTCACCAATCTGCGCTTAAATACCGAGACAGCCTCATCACCCTTGTTCTCTGCCTCCTTTTTCCCAGAACAGAAAGCAGCTTTTCTCCTTGAGAATGCGGAGTTTGTGGTCAACCCGCCCCAGCTCCACTCGCTCCTTCAGATGATCCATCGCTGGACCGAAACCAGCCCGGCGCCATCCTTGCTCTGGGTAGATGGAGACGAACCACCAGAAGCGATTGTCAACGCAATGGATGAGCGCGAGTATCACCTTGCGAGTGTAACCTCGCTTGCGGCAGCACAGGCAGCACTCGAGGAAGCGGAACCCGATTTCCTCTTGATTAACCCCCTTCTGGATGAGGGTGATGGCTTCCTCTTTTCCCGCCTCTCCCCGGGTACCGGCTCGTCCATACCGACGATCTTTCTCATGCCCGAGGAACATCCATCGGATTTTAATGAGCTGCTGAAGCGGGTATCTGAGCAGGTTAACCAGGCAGAACCAATCGAGGAATCCAAAGTGATAGAGCAGTTGAAACGGATGATCCTGACTGCCCTTCCCGGCTTGAGTGAATAACCCTGAACTGTTCGACGTGCTGAATGGAAAGTGAGGTCGCAGACCGACCGCACGCTGTGGATCCCTCAGCGCATGCGGCCTGATGCGTTTTGACGAGCATGACCGACCAACACATCTATTGCCTGGACTGCGGGCATGTCTCCCAGTATCACCCGACCGAACTCGCTTGTCCGGCCTGTGGGAGTACGTGGCGTGAAGCACGTTATCATCACGGGGCGGCTTCCCCACAATGGCAGCAAGCACTCATGCATCGCCCCTTTAATCTCTGGCGCTATCACGAATTCCTCCCTGTCACTCCGCTACCCCTGACGCTTCAGCTTGGCGAAGGAGGTACGCCGCTCATCCACGCCAGCAAACTCGGCGCCATGATCGGCCTCCCGAACCTCTACCTTAAAGATGAACGTCAAAGCGCAACGATCTCCTTTAAGGACCGACAGGCAGCGGTGAACGTCGCCGCACTGCTTCAAGCCGGCATTCAGGAAGCCGTTGTAGCGTCAACCGGAAATGTCGCTATCGCCTACTCTGCATATTGCGCACGTGCCGGGATCAAGCTGTGGGCTTTCATCACCAGCCTTGTCCCCGCCGTCAAAATGCATGAAATTGCCCTGTACGGAACTCAAATGGTAAAGGTCACGGGCACGTATGACCAGGCCAAGCGCCTCGCTGCGGAATTTGCAGATAAACGCGACCTTTTCCTCGATCGGGGAGCAAGGAATATCGCCACCATTGAAGCCATGAAAACGATGGCTTTCGAAATCGCCGAACAGCTGCCGCACTTTCTCCCCCGTAACAATGGCAGCGTCTGGCGCGCACCCGATTGGTACATCCAGGCTGTCAGCGGTGGCATGGGGCCGATCGGTGTGCTGAAAGGTTTCCAGGAAGCACAGGCGATGGGGCTGACCGACCATGTCCCCGCCATCGGCGCCATCCAGACCAATGGCTGCTCGCCGATGGTGCAGGCCTGGAAAGCTGGAAAGTCAGAACCCATTCCCGTCGACCATCCCCGCACGCATATCAGCACGCTGACAACCGGCAATCCAGGACGATCCTATACCATCTTACGCGAAAGGATGCTTGCAGGGTCAGGTGGCGCCATGGAAAGCGTCAGCGATGAGGAGGCGGTGCGAGCCATGGTGATCCTTGCGCGCACGGAAGGACTCTCCATCGAACCTGCCGCGGCAGTTGCGCTCGCTGGCACGATGAAACTTGCAAAAGACAACCTCATCGAACCTGATGCCGTCGTCGTGTTGAATTGCTCTGGACACACCATCCCCATTGAACACAGCCAAATCCCGACCAGTTGGTCACGTGAGGTGGATCTGATATCGTCCGATGATGTCAACCACCCGCAGGAAGGTCTCCTTGCTGCCCTCACGCTGCTTGACCGACGTCGTACAAAGGAGATATTGATCGTTGATGACCATGCTGAAGCCCGCTTGCTCCTGCAACGCATCCTGCTTTCACAGGGAGCCTATCTAATCCGAGAAGCGGGTTCTGGCCCCGAAGCGCTAGCCGAGGCGAAGCGCAACACTCCCGATCTCATCCTCCTGGATCTCATGATGCCGGAGATGGATGGGTTCGTGGTGATCGATCAACTCAAGGCGGATCCCATAACGGCGTCCATTCCCATCATTGTCATTACAGCAAAAACCCTCACACCTGCAGAAGAGAGACAACTGGAGGAACAAACCGAACGCACAATCACCAAGGGTGATTTGCTCGATGACGAGCTTCTCGCGGAAATTAAGCGCAGCATGGAGGATTCGGCATGAAGTCACGAAGCGCAGGAATCTCACTCGCGCTGACTTCCGCGCTTATGATCGGGCTCACACCGATTTTCGGGAAGCAGGCAATCCTTGCAGGCATGCCCGCACTCGCAGTGGTCGCAGGCCGGACGGTGGGTGCAGCCTTGCTCCTGCTGGGATTGATCCTTGTAGTTAATCGTCGCTTTCTCTACATATACCCGGTCGGCTTAAGCGGTTGCATTCTAGCCGGCAGTCTAAACGGAATCGGATCCATCTTGTTCTACTCAAGCCTTGCGCGCATCGACGCCAGTCTCGCACAGCTGCTGTTTTCGTTCTATCCGGTCTTTGTTGCCTTGGTCCTTTACTTTGATGGTCTGCGCTACCACCCAGTGACGTTGCTGCGTTTGGCGCTCAGCATCCCCGCCATCTATCTCTTGCTCCAGGTGAACACTTCCTCGTTCGACTTTCTGGGCGCGGCCTTTGCGCTGGGCGCGGGGATTCTGTACGCGCTCCACATTCCCATCAATCAACGTGTGCTCTATGATGTCCCAGCTCCCACGGTCACGCTGTATACCCTTCTGGCCATGACTGCCATTGTCGTGCCGGCGTATCTATTCCTCTCCCCTCCGGTCCTGGCGATGTCTCGTAGCACATGGGTACCCCTCGTCAGTCTCACCATCGCCACCTTCCTCTCCCGCATCACCTTATTTGCCGGTGTAAAGCAAATTGGCGGTCTGCAAACCGCGCTGATTGGTCTTGCTGAACTTCTGCTGACAGTTGTACTCAGCATCTGGCTTCTGGGTGAACAGCTTACCCTAACCCAGTGGATGGGCGCCGGGCTGCTGTTTGCGCTCTTGCTCCTCGCCGGGGTGGAAGGACACAGCACACATGCGCCCGGCGCAAGCGGATGGCTGCACTGGATTCGACCCCCGCTGCCACCGGGACGAGAGAAAAACGAACGGTGATGATACGCACGCCAATCGACTTTCAAGCGATGTGTAATCGTCCCTCTTGAAAAACCTTCCTTATGCTATACTCCAGCCATTCCAAGACCCTGCCTAGAGGAGAAGCTCGAATGCAGCATTTTCTAACGTTAACCGACTATAGCCATGAGCGTTTGAACGCCTTGCTCGACGAAGCCATCGACCTGAAACAAGAATGGAAAACGGGTGGAAACAAACCCTTGCTCCATGGAAAAACACTCGCCATGGTCTTCCAAAAACCCAGTCTGCGCACGCGCGTTTCTTTCGAGATGGGCATGAAACATCTTGGCGGAGATGCGCTCTACCTCTCACCCAACGAGATCGGACTCGGCAAACGTGAGTCAATTGCGGATGTGAGTCGCGTTCTTTCTGGCTACGTGGATGGGATCATGGCACGGGTGTTTGCGCATGACCATATCCTCGAACTGGCCACGTATGCCACCGTACCTGTGATTAACGGGCTCAGCGATTTCAATCACCCCTGTCAGGCGATGGCGGATGTTCTCACCATCCGTGAAGCGTTCGGTACGCTGAAAGACCTCAATGTCACCTACATTGGGGACGGTAACAATGTGGCCGTTTCCCTGCTCTTCGCCTGCACTCTCCTTGGGATGAACTACACCATTTCCTCACCTGAGGGATATGACCTTCCCGAGTCAGTCCTCGATACAGGGCGAGGTCTGGGTGAGCAGCACGGGGTATCGGTCTCCATCTGTCGCGATCCTCATGAGGCGGTCAAGCATGCCCATGTCATCTACACCGACACCTGGGTAAGCATGGGACAGGAGGAGGAGATGGAGCGCCGGCGCAAGGTATTCCCGCCATATCAGGTCAACGCGGCACTTGTTGAGGAAGCGGATCCTGATGCGATTGTGCTCCACTGCCTTCCCGCTCACCGCGGGGACGAAATCACCGACGACGTGGCGGATGGCCCGCATTCTCGACTCTTCCCGCAGGCTGAAAACCGTATGCACGCACAAAAAGCCATCCTGGCGAGGCTGCTTGCGTCTTGATCGCTTTCATGTCCGAATCTCAGGTACAGGGAGAGAACTGCGATGAACGTCGGCGTACCTAAAGAAAACCGGCCGTTCGAATTTCGCGTAGGGCTCCCACCGGCTGGCGTCGACCTCTTCGTAAAAGCTGGTCACACGCTCTACATTGAAAGTGGCGCAGGGCAAGGCGCCGGGTTCATCGACGAGGATTATGCCCTGGCCGGCGGACATATCATCTACACCCCGGAGGAGCTTTACGGTAGAACCGACATGATCCTGCGCTTCACGCAGCCACTCTTAAACGACATTGAGCTGCTGAAGGAAGGACAGGCTGTGCTGGGTTTCCTCCATCTTGCTGCCCTGCGACCCGCGCTGCTTGCTGAGCTCCAGAAGAAAGCGCTCACGGCGATTTCGTATGAGCTCGTCGAAGAAACAGCAGGCTACCGGCCCATCCTGGCACCACTGAGTGAGCTGGGTGGGCGCATGACCCTTCAGGTGGCCGGGGCGCTGCTCCAGAACAACTATGGTGGACAGGGGATCTTGCTGGGCGGCGTGGCTGGCGTCCCTCCGGCCGAAGTTGTCATCCTTGGTGCGGGTGTGGCTGGCAGAACAGCCGCAGCTGCGTTTGCCTCAGTGGGCGCCCATGTCACCCTGCTTGATGTCAATATGCGCAGCTTACAGCGGGCTCAGGAAGCCATCCCCGCCCCCATCAGCACAATGCGTTCAACGGGACAGAACATCGCCAGCAGCTGCGCCTACGCGGACGTGCTCATCGGTGCGGTCATGATCCCGGGTGAGCCCACTCCGGTTCTGCTCACGCGCGACATGATGCAGAGCATGAAAGCAGGGGCTGTGTTCATCGACTTGAGCATTGATCAGGGCGGCTGTTCCGAAACCTCGCGCCCCACAACGCATCAGGATCCCACCTATCTTCAGGAAGGCGTCATTCATTACTGCGTACCCACCATGACCGGCGTTCTCGGTCGTACCGCCACCTATGCGCTTTTCAACGGCGCGTTTCCGTATCTCCACGCCATCGCCCAGTATTCACTGGAAGACGCATTGAAGGCAAACAAGGCCCTCGCGCGCGGCTTGACCATCCATCATGGAGAGCTTCAGCCGCGCAGTTGAACCACCACAACATCTTTGGAGGTATCACTGGATGAGTTGGACAAAACATTTTCAGGACCGAATTACCACAGCTAAAGAGGCGGTGAAGGCCATTCAATCAGGGCAGAGGGTTTTCCTGACCGGCAACTGCTCCGTTCCCCAGATACTGCTTGAGGCGCTCGTTGAGCGTGCCAAGTCGCTCAGCGATGTCGAAGTCGCTCAAGTGCTCACCGTCGGTCCCTCGCCACACTCTCACCCCGCTCTTCTTGGGCATCTGCGTATCAACTCTATGTTCATCAGCGGCAACATGCGGGATGCCGTCCATGACGGTCGAGCTGATTTTACTCCTTGCCTGTTGTCGGAATTCCCCACGCTCTTTCGTGATGGTCACCTCCCCGTCGATGTAGCCTTCGTCCATGTGAGCCCACCGGATGAACATGGCTTTTGCAGCCTTGGAATCGAAGCCGGCCTGACCAAGACGCCAGCTGAATCTGCGCGCATTGTGATGGCCGAAGTCAATGAACAAATGCCGCGCACCCTTGGTGATACCTTCATGCATATTTCCAAAATCGACCACCTTATCCCGGTGGACTACCCGCTGCAAGAGCTTGTCCTCGGACAAGCCAACGACATCAGCATGCGGATAGGAAAACATGTCGCTTCACTGATCGAAGATGGCTCCACACTCCAAATGGGAATCGGTGGAATCCCCGATGCCGTGCTTCATTTCCTCGAAGATAAGCGTGACCTAGGCATCCACACCGAACTCTTCTCCGACGGTGTTATGGCACTTGTGCAGAAAGGCATCATCACCAACGAGAAGAAGAACATACACCGCGGGAAGATATCAGCAGGTTTTATCCTCGGTTCAAGAGCGCTGTACGATTTTGTCGATAATAACCCCCTGGTCGAGCTTCACCCCACAGAATACATCAATGATCCCTTCGTGATCTCTCGTAATGACAAAGTTGTTTCTATCAATTCCGCCATTGAAGTCGACCTCACCGGCCAGGTCTGTGCGGACTCCATCGGCCCCAAGCTTTACTCCGGTGTCGGCGGCCAACTTGACTTTGTGTACGGCGCTTCCCGCAGCAAGGGCGGCAAACCCATCATCACCCTCCCGTCCACCGTAACGAGGCGTGACGGAACCCGACTGAGCCGCATCGTTCCGATGCTGAAAGAAGGCGCTGGCGTTGTCACCACCCGCAATCATGTGCACTATATCGTCACAGAGTACGGCATCGCCCATCTCTACGCGAAATCAATCCGTCAAAGAACCCGGGCACTCATCGACATCGCCCATCCTGATTTTCAAGAGGACCTCGAGCGGAAAGCGCACGAGTTGAAGTACCTATGACCCGATTTGCCAAGATCATTGCCACTATCGGACCCGCCAGTGATTCGGAAGAAATGCTGCGAGCCCTTATCGATGCGGGCATGGATGTCGTCCGATTGAATTTTTCGCACGGCACGCACGAGGACCACCGCCGTGTGGTCGAGACCATCCGATCGCTGTCGAAATCCTGTGACCGCCCCATTGCCATCATGCAGGACCTGCGAGGTCCCAAGCTCCGCACGGGAAACCTGCCCGGAGACGGTACACGGCAGCTTCGAACAGGCGAAACGCTCATCCTTTCCGCCAACGCCGCTGATCCTGATCCAGATGTCGTAGCTGTGAACTATGACCACCTACCGGGGGATGTTCAAGCCGGCGATCGCATCCTCATTGACGATGGGCAGATTGAACTTTGCGTGAGCAACGTGGAAGAGGACCGCGTGCTGACGGAGGTCGTCGTCGGCGGTGAGCTCCGCAGCCATAAAGGCATTAACCTGCCCGGCGTCCACCTTTCCATCCCTTCACTCACAGAGAAGGACATCCACGACCTTCAGTTTGGATTGAAAATCGGCGTCGATGCTGTCGCCCTTTCCTTTGTCCGCAGGGCGGAGGACCTCCTTCAACTCCGCGAGAAAATCCTGTCGCTCGCACCGGAGAAGGTGCGGATGCCGATCATCGCCAAGCTTGAAACGCCTGATGCCGTCGAAAACCTGGAAGAAATTCTCGACAACTGCAATGGTGTCATGGTGGCGCGCGGCGACCTTGGTGTCGAAGTATCCGCCGAGAAAGTGCCATCCATCCAGAAGCACATCATCCAGCGGGCGAATGCACGTTTGCGGATGGTGATTACAGCCACACAGATGCTGGAATCAATGATGCACAATCCCCGCCCCACGCGCGCGGAGGCATCCGATGTCGCCAACGCAGTCTTCGATGGCAGCGACATGCTTATGCTCAGCGGTGAGACCGCCGTGGGCGCCTACCCGGTGAAGGCTGTTCAAACCATGTCGCGCATCATTCAGGATGCCGAAGCCCACGCACCGGAGTGGGGGCTTAAACCCAGCTCCTATTTCTCACGCACCGATGATAACGCCCTTGCCACAGCCAACGCTGCCCGCTCACTTGCTCATGATCGCGAGGTCGCCGCGCTAGCTGTGTTCACCATGTCGGGCCGCTCCGCCCGCCTCGCGTCGAAGGTGCGTCCGGAAGTGCCCATACTTGCCTTTACGCCGGCGCAGGACACGTATAACCGTCTCGCCATGTTCTGGGGTGTCATCCCGGAATACATCGTCAAAGCCGAATCGGTGGAGGACATGATCCGTCTGGTAAAGGAAGCCTGTCTGAAAACCGGCCTTGTCCAACACGGGGAGCAGGTCGTGATGATTGCCAGCCTTCCCATCGGCAAGATGGGACCGCCCAACTTTACTTACCTCTTCTGCATCGAGTAGAAAACTCGATCCGCACACTTCGAGGTGCCATGGCCACCTGGATAGCGCATCTTCGGCTTGCAGAAAACGTGCTTGAGCTTTGCCCTTCCCTCAATCCCTGTGGATTCGCAGTGGGGAATATCAGCCCTGATTCCGGGCTTCCCAATGACGACTGGAGTGCGTTCACACCACCCACGAGCGTAACGCACTTGAAAGTCGGGAAGGATTGTGGCGACCTGCAGTTCTACCGCGACTACCTATACCCGTTGGATGCATCCTGTCTGCATAACGTTGAGACAAGTTTCCGCCTGGGCTATTTCTGCCACCTGCTGGCAGATAACCTGTGGCTCTACCTCATTGGCGAACCGACCAAAGCGAAATACGCTCCGCGTTTCGCAGCCGATCCCGAGTTCATCTGGACCGTCAAGGAAGACTGGTACGCGCTCGATTTCCTCTATGTTCGCAACCATCCCGATTCGCTCTTCTGGAAGGTATTTCTGACCTGCACCTGCCCTCCTCTCAACGTGCCCTTTCTGCTTGTGGAAGGGGTGCAAGAGCGCATCCAGTATATCCAGACATACTACCAGCGCGCCGATGACGAGATTGAAACACTCATCCGTCAGCCACGCTCTTATCTAACCCATAACAACATGGACGACTATGTTGAACGCTCAACGCAAGCCTTACAACAAGTCTTGGAGATGCTGCTGGATGATAAGTACACACCACCTGAATCGGGACACACCCTGCTCGAGATGCTTCCCCCGCAATTAAAAGCGCCTCTCTTTTAAGAGGCGCCTCACATCAACCAGGTTCCCTCTTCAGGCATACATCCCGGTAGGAGGATCATCCTCATGTTCGTTTTGCACAGCGGAAAGAGGATCCACTGCAGGAGGGGAAGGGGTCAGGGAGCCTTTTCCATTCGATCCTTCCTCATCGTCCGGTTTGCGATTTGTCGCTGTCCTCTTGCGCTTCGGCGAGAACCTGAGGCCACGATGAAGCAGCCATCCAACAACAAACGTCCCGCCCCCAAAGAGCGCCAAAAGCAGACTCTTCAGCGCAAACCCCTCCAGGATGCGGGAGGACAAGCCATCCAAGACCTCGCCCAGGAGACCCGATAGCTCAGGTGAGCTGTTGCGTAGATCCAGAACGATGGCGGCCACACGCTCTTCCATCTCATTGGACAGTCGGAATGCTGCCATTAGACCGAACACGCCACTCAATCCGAAGGTAGCGCCCCACCATCGGAGCAGCTGGATCCAGGAGCGGACAACCAGCGCCATGATCAGCCCTAAGAAGGTCCATGGGAGCAGCATGCTCGCATCTGCCAAACGTCGAATGCCGGAAATGGTGTTCTTGAAGGCCTCTGCCCGGGCAGGATTGAGATTCCGTGCGAGTTCCTCACCGAGCCGGATTTCCATTGGGATTCCCTCGGCGAGGGTCCGGAAAACCAGCGTCGCCTGATCGATCAACTCGTAGCGGAGCGGATCTGGAGGTTCACAGAACGGCGGCTGATCAAGTTCACCGCCAACGTAGGCAAGCATGGCGCCCAGCTCGGTATCGCTGCATTCAGGCCAGGAGTCAACCGTAATTTCCGCCATGCTCGCTGCCGCTCCTCCCCGCAGCATATTGTCCCGCAAGGGAGAGAGATCGAGGCGAAGATCCGGTTGAACCTTATCGTTCTCCAACCAGTCCAGTGTTCCCGCTACAAGGATCTCAACCTGAGCCGTCAACCAATCGTTGGGCAAAAGGCGGTCGACAATCTCCTGGCGTTCCTCATCCCCCAGATATGCGAACGCTTCTGTAAAGTCAACGCCCTCCTGACTGAGATCTTCCAGCGCCTCCCGCTGAAAGATGGTTGTCGTCACCAGGTTGCGGATGAAGCCTGAGGAAATGAGACGCGCTTCGAACAAGTTGGAAAGGGTGTCGGAGGAGAACAACTCTCCTTCTGCGCTACGCATGAGCGATGCGAGAGGCATCGTAAGAATCGTCAAAATGAGCAGGGTTGCAGCTGTAACGCGTGCTATCTTGCCAAGGCATCCTTGCTGTTCGTTCATCCGCCTTCTCCCATCACAAAACCTCAAGGAACAACCCGCCAACGAGAAGAACCTGGCCTGTGGAACACCGCAATTATACTGAAACGCAGCCCACGCACAAAAAGGGACGCGCATGGAGAATCGCAAGTGCCGCTGCGAGCAACTCGCTAGCGAAAGTTGGCCAACATTTCATTGAATGCCCGCCGGTCAGGTCGAACCTCATGGGCATCCAGCTCGACGAGTGGTTTGGAAATCATCTGCTCCGTTTCCTGCAGGGAAGGCTGTGCTTTGCTGAAGTAAATCAAACCGGTCACCAGGATGTGCTCCTGATAGGCTTTGTCCAGCATACGCATCGCTTCGGAGCGGTTGGTGGGATCATAATCCTGCTCAAGCTTCTTCAGGCGTAAGCATGATCCATCGTGCATCTCGACATCCTTTACCTCCCCTGGCTTGTAATGGAGGCTGATTTCTTCCCGTTTTGGTACCCAGGTGACGTCGTGTAGGGGATCTTCATGCGTCTTCCCCCATGTGTACGACTTGGTGGACTCATCACGATTGTTGAACGTGACACACGGGCTGATAATGTCCAGAACAGCAGTTCCGCGATAACTCAACGCAGCCTTGATGAGCTCCTTCACCTGCTTGGGGTCACCTGCGAAACTGCGGGCGATGAAACCGCAATTGGCAGCGAGCGCCTCCAGACAGAGATCAACGGGCATGAAGGGGTTGATGCCCGTCTTGAGAACCTGTCCCTTATCGGCGGTCGCAGAGAATTGACCTTTTGTTAAGCCATACACACCATTGTTTTCGATGATGTAGACCATGGGAACATTTCTTCGAAGGAGGTGAATGAAGTGACCTATCCCGATGCTGGCTGTGTCACCATCACCGGAAACACCGATCGCTTTCAAATCACTGTTCGCCATCAAGGCACCCGTCGCGATCGGTGGCATGCGGCCGTGAAGGCTATTGAAGCCATGCGAACGACTCATGAAATAGGCTGGGCTCTTGCTGGAACACCCGATCCCCGAGAGCTTGATCAGGAATTCAGGGGGGATGGAAGCCTCGTAACATGCATTGATAATCTGGTTGGCGATGGAATTATGGCCACAGCCCTGACAAAGCGTGCTCGGACGGCCACGGTAATCGGCCTTCGTGAGACCGAGTTCATTCACATTCGAGCGCTGTTCCTTTTGTATGGCTGCTTTTTCCGTCATCATCCTCTTCCTTCCGCATCCATGATGTAGTCCGCAATCCATGCTGCTGCGAGTGGCAAACCGTCGTTCTTGCAGACCGCATGAAGTCGCGTGGCTAACTCAGGCGCCTCCAGCTGAAGCAGCTGGCGCATTTGACCGTCGGTATTCATTTCAACCACGTACGTGCGCTCGTGTTGCTGAATAAACTCGGTGACATCCTTTGAGAATGGAATCGCCCGGAGACGGAGGTAATCTACCTCTACTCCCCCTTCTTTGAGGAGCACCACTGTCTCCTGGAGTGCGATGTCGGTGGAGCCATACGCCACGATGCCAATCCTGGCGCCGTCACCCTCGTGCTCAAGCATCGGCGCAGGGACAAGCTTGCGGGCATGCTGATATTTGCGCGTGAGACGTTCCATGTTGCGCTCCCACTCCACCGGATCCTCACTATAGATGGCATCTTCATCATGACCAGTGCCACGTGTGAAGTAACCTGCTTGCGGATGCGCTGTTCCGGGCAGTGTTCGATAGGGGATTCCATCCCCATCCACATCCCGGTAGCGTCCGAATGTTTCCAGTTTCTCCAACTCCTCCACCGTCAGCACTTTTCCACGCTGGATGGGTTCATCTGGATACTCGAAATCGTCCGTTACCCAGACGTTCATACCCAGGTCGAGATCGCTCAGCACGAACACCGGCGTTTGAAGCTGCTCAGCGATGTCAAAGGCGCGCCACCCAAACTCAAAGCATTCCTTGACTGAACCCGGCAGCAGCATCACCTGATTCGTATCGCCATGGCCCAGGAAACGGATGAAAAGGATGTCTCCCTGTGATGTGCGCGTGGGCAAACCTGTGCTGGGCCCCATCCGCTGGACATCCCAGATGACCACTGGAATTTCAGCGCCGTACGCAAGGCCAACCAGCTCAGACATGAGGCAGATACCGGGCCCTGATGTAGACGTCATCGAACGGGCACCTGCCCAACCTGCTCCAATTGCCATGCCTACAGCTGAGAGCTCATCTTCAGCCTGCACCACGGCGTATGTCCGCTTACCCGTCTCCGCATCCGTTCGCATCTCAGCGAGAAAGTACTGCAACTGCTCCGCCAGGCTGGATGCGGGTGTGATGGGATACCAACCAGAGAAGGTGATCCCACCGAAGATCGAACCCAACGCGGCTGCGGTATTTCCATCAATCATGATGCGGCCTTCGTCATGCGCCATAGGCTGGACGACGAAATCATCCTGCTTTTCAAGGTTCTCCCTCGTCCACGCCATAGCCGCGTCTACCATGCCCATGTTCATATCAACCGGCTTCATCCGCCCCTGGAAGTGAGTCTCAAGAGCAGCGTGAAGTTCCGCGCGAGGGATGCCCAGCATAGCTGCAACCACACCCACATACGCCATGTTGGAAATGTAGTCACGATACGATCGCGGCGGTTTCACCGTCTTGAGGAGATCGCGCACGGGGATGGGATACACGACCACATCCTCCCGGGCGTCCATCTTGAGATGGTCGGCGTAGAAACACACCGCCCCGGCAGGGAGCCCATCAATATCCTCCTGAATCGTCTCTTGGTTCATCGCAATCAGGATGTCGTGCTGGTCTTTGCGTGCAGTGAAGCCCTTCTCATTGGCTCGGATGATGAACCAGGTAGGCAGACCCTGGATGTTGGAGGGAAACAAATTCTTTCCGCTCGTGGGGATGCCCATGCGGAAGAGAGATCTCATCAGTGCCAGGTTCGCTGTCTGGCTGCCGGAACCATTCACTGTAGCGACAATCATGGAGAAGCTGTTTTTGGTGGTGGCTTGAGCAAGACGTGCATCGAATGATGGATGTTGATTGCCCATAGAGGTTGCTCCGTCATCGTCCTTTCGGGAATCGATTACTCAGAAGGTTGGGGGTCGGGAATTTTCTGCCCGAGATCAGGCCGGTGCTCGAGCATTTGCATGTGTTCAACAAGGGCTTGTTGTCCGGCATCATACGCCTTGGCCTCGATGGAATCCACTATGGTCTGGTGATAGGTCCAGATGGACTCAAGATACTCCATGTCATTAAACACGTTCAAGCCAATCGCTTCATACCCCTCCCAATAGGCCTCCAGCACACCACTTACAAAGGTGTTGTTGATGCGTTTGTACATCGCTAGATGGAGCTGCCGATGCTCTTCATGGGGGATACGAACCGGATTGGCGTGGAGCTTCGCCCACGCCCTGGCAAGAATGGTTTTCAATTCGTCGATGTCCTCCTGTTCGAGGCGCTGAACCGCTTCCTTCCAGAAACTCTCCTCGACATGCGATCGGAATTTGGAGTACATCACAAAATACCGGGGATCCAGCGTCACCGCAAAAGCAAGGCTTGTGCGGATGGTCTCCGCGAACTCATAACGTTTGGTACGGATTCCGGTTTTTGGCCGCACCTCAACAAACCCAAGCACGCGCGCAACTTCCAACTGTTCGCGCAATTTGCTCGAGCTGATACCCAGTAGCTCTGCTAATTCGGGGATGGGGGGTAAACGGTCTCCCGTCTGGAAGCCGCCAGAAGAAAGGTAGGCCAGCAGCTGAGATGCATGCCGAGGTTTAGGCATCGCAAACATCATAAGGTCCCCTCAGTGTTCAATCATCATATCAATTTGATTCATCGTAGTTTAGCATGCTTTTTCGCAGATGGTCAACGCGTCATGCATGGCGTTTATCAGATGAATGTCATGCGTTCCCCCAACAACCGGGACATCCCAGGGGACCCTTTGGTACAATCCAGGCATGTCTTCACGACGACTTCAAAGCGTCATCATGTGGTTGTTGATCCCTGCCGCTGTGCTGCTGCTCATGCTCGCACCGCGCATGGTTTTCCAACAGCGATCCGAGGCGCGCATCCTCCCGGTCGATGAACTGGAAGGTATACCCACCGCCATCGTTTTCGGCGCAGGGCTCACCCGCAGTGGGCGCCCCACCCGCGTCCTCGCGGACCGCATCCAGACCGGGATCGACCTGTATACATCCGGTATTGTGGACGTGCTGATCA
>Ga0272443_10000366_pt1 | contig 86410 bp, 79 predicted proteins | sample SSMAcet12_FD_193581 | JGI IMG/M metagenome (GOLD analysis project Ga0272443, IMG submission 193581) | Marine sediment archaeal communities from Little Sippewissett salt marsh, Falmouth, MA, United States - SSM-Acet-12 | ecosystem: Environmental > Aquatic > Marine > Wetlands > Sediment ...
GCGCATCTACATCGGCAGCGACTCCAAATCCATCAACCTGTTTTCACGCCTGTTCCCTGCGCGTGCCGCGAATCAACTGCGCAAGATGCTGATTAAAGCCATCGGCCCCATCAAAGACGAGGTTTGAAACCACCACACTCAACAGGAATTAACCGCCCCGCTCACGCGGGGCAGTTGTGTCGGGGGAGTGTGGGTAGAGGCATGCGTTGGCTGGATGCCGTGAAAACATACCAACTCACCTGAAACGAACTATCACGATCCATACTCTCCCGTCCACACACAATCATCTCGCTGCCTGGCAGCAATCCATCAGCGATAAGGACCACTGGGGTTCTGCACCTCAAAATAGTCCGAAGCACCACAATAGCCCATGTTCCCGCTGCTATCCTCACAGTAAAGCTCCGCCTCGATCTGGGTGAGCCCATCGAAGTAGAGGTATTGGAATTTCCAGCGGTCCACATACCCGATTTCTCGCCCGCAGATGCTGTCATGCTCCAAAACGCCATAGTCCTGTATCTGCGCCGTCAGGTTATAGTCGAGGTCCTGAGGAACGATGGGAATTTCAATCGATTCGCCCGGCTCAAGCCAGGGGATGGTGCGCGTTTCCGGCGCAAAGCCATCATGCTGCAGCACATTGCTCACCAACAAGCCGCGGTAGCGAGCGTTGTACAGCTCCTGGTTCTCCGTGGAGGTGTCGTAATCATCCACGAACTGGCACACCCGGATGTAGTCACCCATGCGGGTTTCGTTGATGATTTCAAAGGACACACCGAGCTCGTAGCTGCCCGCGTCGCCCTCGCTGAGCTCGCCGAGGTCGGTCTCGTTGCGGGTCACGCGCACGATGAGTTCAGGCGGGATGTAGACCGATCCCAGCACCGGCTCCCCGCGCACGCCATCGGGCAGGCACAGGCTGTTGCGGTTGTACCGCATCGCCAGCTCCGTGGGCACACAGCCCGGTCCGTGGTCGGTGAACAGCTCAATGGTTTCATCGACCGCCTCGTTCAGTAAATTGCGCACACCGTCCTGGCAGAATTCGCCGCAGAAGCCGCCCGCCTGTTCATCGACGAACTCCACACCGTAGTCCACCAGACCATCAATGCCGCGGTCGATAAGATCACCCGAGGTAGGGATGGATGGCGGGAGCCCGGTCACTGAACTTACAGCGGTCTGGAGGGCAGCCTTGATGAAACCCTGACAGCGGGGACCACAGTCCACGGGGGAGATGGCGTTGATGCCTTCAGCGACAAACTCAGCCGCTTTCACAAAGACCCAGTCATAACCGTTGGCGATGTAGTCCCATCCCTCCCGCACCATGGCAATCTCTTCCGTAAGAATGCGCTGCGCCTGTTCCCAGATATTGCCGATACCCTCGCGCTCATAGGTCGAAGGACAGACCGTGGCGCCAAGAGGATAGGCAATGGATTCGCTCGACGTCGTCTCTGTTATTCGAATGCAGCCCCATTGCTCTGGGTCCACAAACACTGGCGGCTTGAACGAAGCGATTTCGACATCGTAGATGGCTGGCAGATGGTTGGCTGGCTCCTGCCGCACACCACCATGGGGCTCATAGTGAATAACGACGGTGTTTGAAGCGCGTGAAGCCGGATTAGCGCCATCCATCGGCACCATGCGCATGTAGTAGGTGCCGGGCACTCGCAAGACCGTGCTGAGATCGAGGTTGAAGGAGCCTCGATAGGTAGCCTGTCCGCGCTGGACCTCGCCCGAGGCGATCATCCCCGGCGGACGCAGCAGGGAGTCGCCCGCAAAGGGTTGATTGGAGATCTGCCAGATGATGTGATCAAAGGCTACATCACCGGCCACATAACTGAACTGGCGCGTTTGTAATTGGCTGTCAGAATAGACCTGCAGCTCATTAACCCAGGATGCCGCACCCCAGCCGGCATCACTCTGAGCGGACTCCGCATCAGCAGCATACAGCAGGACCATGGGGACGTACACGCCGCTGTAGTCGCCGACATGCACCAACTGCCCACCCGACCAGCCCCACAGTTCGTATTTAATGCGTACATGGCGCGGCAAGTGACTCTCTTCAAAGCTGGCGGAATCAGGAATATGCTCCAGAATTAAATCCTGCAGACTGATGGTCGCCCCCCCGGCAGGCATAAACGTGTTTTCCTCCGCAGGCACGCGGAACCACGCTCCATCCGGTTCATCAGCGACACCTTCGAAAGCAGCATAGAGATAGGCTGTGTCCAGAAAGGGTGGGATGACCAGTTCGCCATTGACGAGCGTCGTGTTGCTGAGAATGCCTTCTCGCAGGCAAGCCGGGTCGTACTCGGTGATGGAGACAATCTCACTTGGCGCTTCCGCCGCATTGTTATACGCCGATACGTAGTAACTCACATAGGAATACATCATGTATGCATACCCGGTGTGATCAAACGTACGCTGGCTGGCTTCATCGTTGGGGTCGAGCGTATCAATCAGCTCGAATTCCGCACGTCCGATACGCCGTCCATACACGTAGAAACCGTCTTCATTGGGTGAATTGTCCGTGATCGTCAATTGAAGGCGGCATTGCCAGACCGAATCAGTGATGCTTACCGAAGGCGCGTCCAGGCCGGATCCGACCGGGATCGGCGCGCCTACGCTGGCGAACATCGCCTGACCAGGCACAAATCCAACCGAAGCGTTCTGTGCTGCCACACCCGGTTCGTCAGGGGGCTGCGGCTCCTCCTCACCTGGATCAGGTGGAGGCTGCACGATGGGTTCGGGCACGGTCCCCAGATCGCCTGGATCGACGTCCGGGAGCGGAGGGGCAGGCGGAGGTCCTGGTGGGATATCCGGAAGATGCTGAACGTACACGGTCATTGCAGCGGCTTCCTCCTGCGCGGATTCTCCCTCCATGCCCGATTCGCCTGCGGGCACCGGACCGGATTCAGGCTGTATGACCTGCTCAACGGGCACCTCGTACGCCTCCGCGATGTCCTCGATGGTCTCTCCCTCCTCCAGCTCAACGCGGATAACATGCCCAACCGGCGCATGCACTCGCAGGCTGACGGGCTCCGAGCGCTGTTCGCCGCCGGCTTCATCCACCACGCGCACCGCAAGGTTATACAGCCCTTCCGCGACGGGGACCCAGCTCCATTCTTCCGCCACGCCTAGCCTGTTGGCATTTTGCGACAGGTCAACCTCTTCCAGCATCACGCCGTTCACCCACAGCTCAAAGCGCACCAGGGGTGTCGAACCGGTCGCGAGGGCACGGATCGGAACGGTGGCGTTTGCAGGCCAGCTTGTGTCCGACGGTGGATACGAGATGCGAGTATAGATGTCTTCACTCTCGAGCGTGTCAACATCGAGTTGTCGCAAGAAGAGGAAGAAGAGGAGTGCAAGGAAAAACAGGAGGAAAACTAGAACGGCGCTAACCAGGAGAATGCGTTTACGTCGGGTTGAAGTCACGTTGTCTCTCCAATCCACAGCGATGCAGGTAGGGGAAGAGCTTGAACGCAGTCACAAAATCAATAAGATCGACTGGGTTTCTGGTCCCAGCAACGTCGCGTGACATATCCGATAGCAACAGGTTGATACCTAGAGTAGACCAAAATAAGTCCTTTTGAATTAAGAATCCTTAACTCAGCAAGGGTGCGAGAATGCAATAATATGATCAGAAACCAAGCAGATGATCCATCACATATCCCCGCGCCCTGGAGTGTCGTCTATGCGCAAAGCATCCTTCCTCGTGTTGCCGGTCATGATTGTTTTCCTTGCCGCATGCAACCGTCCAACTGAACTCACCATGCTCGGCGGCGCGCCCGGTCCGAAAGCCTGGATCGACGCACCACTTGACGGAAGTGAATTGTCCTTTGATGCCTACGAAGTCGTGTTCCATGTGTCGGATTCGTCCGGGATGCGAGCGGTGCAGCTCGTCGCTAACGAAGACGTCCTGTACAGCTCAGACAACGCCGGAGAGCAAGGCATCGATACCTTTCGACAGCTGTGGAATCCACCTGGACCGGGTGAATACGAATTACGCGCACGTGTACAAAGCAGCGAGGGTACATGGTCTCCGGATGCAATCGCGCGGGTGGTGATCCGCGGTGAAGCGGAGGAACCTGAATCGCTCGACGAAACACCTGAAACGACCTTGCCAACACCTACACCGACTCCTACATCGACTCTTACACCAACCTCAACGCCCGAACCACCCGCAGCGGAGGAGGGTGAACCGAGCGCAGTGCTTATGCGCAACGCCCACTGCCGCCGTGGACCCTCAAGCGAATACAGCATTATGACCTCCGCCCTGGAAGGCTGGGTCGTGCCCTTGGAAGGTCAGCCGGAAAGCCGCTACAGCGGCTGGTGGTATGTGCTGCTCCCGGAATTCAATGTGCGCTGCTGGATCGGCGGCTCCTCACTTGATATCAGCGGAGACACAACTGGCCTGCCAGTCATCCTCGCTCCACCCCTCCTGCCGACAGAAACTCCACCGCCCACCATGCCGCCTATTCCGACCGCACCGAGCAACGTGCGCAAAACGAGCATCACCTGCGGTCCGCTTTCCCTCACCATTGCGTGGAACGACAACTCCACCAATGAAGCGGGTTTCCGTGTATTTCGCAACAACGTCTTGATTGCGACCCTTTCAGCGAACACGACCACGTATACTGACAACGGAATTGCGTTAGGTGCAGATTACACCTACGCTGTAGAAGCCTTCAACGATCAGGGAACCTCTGCACGCGCCTCACAATTTATCGTCGGTTGCCCACCACTTTATTGAACGCAGTGTAGAAGAAAATGCGACAGACCAGGCATCGGGCTTGGTCTGTCTTTTTCCCCCGAGAAGTGCCGATACGGGTCCGTGACTTACACCGCTTTATCAGGCCGGGATGAAAACGCACGTCCATGCTGTTCTCCGGTGTGGATGCGGCGTGCTGTGATGATATCCTCACCAGCTTTCCTGACACGCTCCCAGGCTGACTCAACCAGCGCCAGATCAGGTTCGGGCTTTTCACCATAGCGGACGGCGACGTAGGTCCGCGTGATGAGATCAACCTCTGCATCAACTTTCACGAATGCCGAGCGCACAGCGGGCAGGAATTCGAGCGGTGTTTGTGCCTGCCTTCTCACCGCGCCTAACGCAGCCGCCATACCCAGAAGTTCGATGTAAATGATCCTGATACGCGCAGCAGGATCTTGACGGGGAAGAAGGTCAAGAATGCCAGCCCGCAAGGCATTCCAACCTTCCTGAAGGATCCCTTGCAAGCCCGCTCCGACACGGGTCTCACCACCCAGTTGCTCAACCTCTTCATCCGGCAGCGCCGCCTTCTGCAACGCGCGTTTTCGGTGACGGATGAGCCGGAGAAAGAGCAGGACAGGGCCAAGGATGACGATGGCAAACAGCACTACCCTCAGCCAGCGGAGATCCGGGATGCGCGCCGCGATCGATGCCGCCCTCCGCAGAACCTCGAAGAAGATGCCCAGGAAGAATTGGAACACAGCGACCACGCGACCGGTCACCTCCCGGATGACCTCCAGCGCCGCCGGATTCTCCAGGATGCGGTTCGCAGTGATGTAGACCAGCCATAGCAAAGGCAGGGACAGCAGAAGAAAGAGCAGGACAGCCAGACCGGCCACAAGGATCGTCAATCTCGCTACCAGTGGTGCGAGAAGGGAAAGGGCGCTTCCCAGCACCAGAAAAAGGCCGGCGGTGAGGCTTGCCAGCACCACAAGGGGAGCCAGCCAGCGGCCACGAAAGCGCTGCATACGCCCGCCGCGCACGACCCGCAAGCCCGCCGCCCGCACCGCATACGAAGCGGTCAGCATGCTCAAGAAGAAGACATACATGTCCGGCAGGATGGGCCGCAGTCCGAATCGGATGATGGTGAGTGCGGCAGCCCACATCACAGAACCCCATCGAAAACCAGCCTGGATGACACTTGGACCGATCCATCGCCCTGCCAGCAGGACGCCCCGCACAAAAATCAGTGCATAGCTTATCAGCACCAGCAGCGCCGGGGGAAGGAACTGTGGTGGCTGGAACGAGTTAAGAAACGCACGCCAGAATTCGGGAAGCGATGATGTCCCGGGGAAGATAAGTACCTGGGTAGCCCAGGCTGCACTGATGAGGTAGAGCAGCAGTGCCAGCAAACGCTGTACAGATAGTTGGAACCGAAACGCCTGCATGATGCGAAGCAGTGCGTATGAAAGGAACAGGGGAACACCAAGCAGGAGATAGGGGGTAGTAAAAGACAGGTCGGAACGGATGATTCGCAGCCATGCGCTGCCCCATGTAAGATCCATGAGCAGCATAGCCAATGCGGCAAGTTCACGCCAGGGTTGAAACGGGATCGATATGCGCGGGGAAAGGCTCTTTTCCAGAACAGTCGCATCATTGGATGGACGCCCACCGTTCATCGGCTACCTCAACCCCTGTGGCCCACTGTCGGCTACGACGGTGAGAGGACTGCAGGAGCGCTAGGTGATGCCCCGCCAATCCTCGTTATCGACCTGCACCCTGTGCTGCAGGCGACGCTTTTCCCGCTTCCTGATCTCGCCCACCGCCGCAATCCGGTTCCAGGCTCGCTCCATACGGGCGACATCATCGCTTGTCTCCGGCAACTCGCCATAGCGCACACGCTGGTAGGAATCGGTCAGTGTGATGAGCTCCGACCGGCAGCCGGTGAGCTGCCCTTCGAGGAACGGAATGTATTCTCTCGGGGTGCAGGCGGCTGGGCGGGACACATCCAGTTCTTGCCCCAGGATGAGCAGCTCGGCATACAGCTGCCTGACACGTGCTGCAGCTCGACGCTGCTGGCGTGTGGTCAGCCGGGTTGTGGCCGCACGCATCTCCTCACCCCGTCGTCGAAGCAGTTGGCGCAGGATGGATCCCAACTCGCCCCAGCCGAGGATGGACTCGCGCTCCTCGTCCATCTCGTTTGCGGATTGCTGGCGATAATGCCGCACCAGGCGCAGTGCAACGAGGATGGCCACAACAATGATCAAACCGATGGCAACCGTCTGAACCACCGCTCCCGCTTGATCGATCCAGGCTGGGCGTTCCATGATGTCCATCAGCTCTTCGGTTGTGTTGCTGAGGCCATCGTCCAGCAGAAACGTGTTGGCGTCTGTACCACCGGTCATCCCCTGGAACCACGCCAGGATCCTTTCCCAGGTGCGTGCAACCAGGACCACAAATGGTCGAGTGAGCTTGATGAAGCCGTTGGAAAGCGCACGCCAGGCTCCACCCAGCGCTCCTGCGACCACGCCGGTCAGCGACCCTCCTGCCGCCCGGCCAAAGACTCCCGAAATACCGAGTAGAAGCGCACCCGCTGCAATGATCCCTAACACCCAGACGGGCTGGAAGGCGAATGGGCTTCCTCCCCGCAGCTGTCCCAGGAATGAGAAGCGTGCCCCGGCCAGGGCAAGCAGACCGCAAAGGATAAAGAGACCCAGGGAAAAAACAGCGCCATCCGCTTCTGCGGAGGCCAACAGAGCAAACAGCAGCAGCGCCCCCACGCCGGCTTGAAAATGCCTCATCACCCGTTTCGGACCGAGTGGCTCCACAGCCAGTGCCATACCCCGCTGCCAGACCAGCACGACCGTGAGCGCGACCAAAAGTTCCGGTCGCACCAGACCAGAAATGTCCGGCACCGTTTCCAGCGTGCGGGTGAACAGGTTATCAAACGTCATCGGGATGTAGCGAAACACCAGCAGCTTTACACTCAGGAGAATGGCTGCTGCAGCAAAAAGCACCAGAACGAATCGCGTAGGAGCAGCACGCAGTTTTAACGAGAGTAGTGTGAGATGGAGCAAGTGGGCGCCCAGCATCACTCCCCCGAAGATGAAATAGGATTGATGGATGGACACCGGTGCCGTTAGTCGGGTGAACAGCTGATACAGTGGCACAATCCACGCCAGCTGCATCCCCATCAGCATGAAGGCGGTGAACAAGTGCCAGACAGGGAAGGTCGACTCATCCTGAACATGCGCCTGCATCAGGTCGGAAGCCTGTGCTGTCGTGGGCGGCATCCCGGCTTCAGCGCTCATGCGCTCTGCTCCGCGAGGTCAAGCGACATGTCCAGATGGATGACTGGAATCGCTGCTGGGAGATCGTCCACCCGTGCTCCCAGGTTGAGGACAGTGATACTGCGGCCATGGCGACGGATCTCGAGCAGCGTTTCCATCAAGGCCGGATACACCGACGCCGTGACAACGACCAGACTCGCGCCGTAATACACACGCGGCATTTCTCGAAGCAGGAATTCTTCGAAAGGCGCTGCGACAAGCGGGGTCACCGATGCGAGAACGCCCAGCAGCTTCCCCAGCTGCCGCGGTGAACGCCCCGGCGGAACCTGGAAGGACTGGTCAGAATGAGCGAGACAACCATTGGACATTAATCCGACCTGATAGCCATCTTCAATGCCATGGTACGCAATCGTCGCAGCTGTACTGATAAGCGCCTCAAGCAGCTGTGGGTCGAAGCCCTCCCATGCAATTTCGAACGTGGCGACGTTCAAGCAAATCACCATCACCTGCGCCGAAACGGGTTGGAACACTTTCACCTTCAACTCACCGGTATGTGCCGTTGCAGGCCAGTGAACGCGACGGAAGCCATCCTCAGGATGGTATTCCCGCACGCCCATCGGCTGGTTGGGATCTTCAAACAATCGTCGCCGTGTAGCCATCTCACCAAAGGGGTCTTCCGCATCCAGCCCCAACCGCTCAAGAGGGAGAATCTCGGGGAACACGGTCAGATAGTCCTGCGGTCCATCGGTGCGGGTATCTTCATAAATGCCAAACAGGTCACCGGATTGCATACGTGGGGGGCCTAACGGATACACACCACGCTTTCGAAACAAGAGGGGATAGCGCCGACGTGCTCGTTCAAACCAACGCAGGCTGAAAACATTGGTGAGAAGGCCCATAGCAGGAAGATGGGATGGAGCCAGAACATCTTCATCTTCGGGACCGACGGGATGCGGCCAGGGATCTTCAATCCGCAACCACGACAAGGGAAGCAGCTTGCGATTTTCCACCTCCACCGTGATCTCAACCTTCTCGCCAGGGAAACCACGCGAATAATGCGGTTTGCGCCGGTACACCACGCGGTCGAGTGCATGTTTCTGCCAGAAGGAAAGCAGCAGGATCAGCACGGCCAAAGCAGCCGAGAAGGCTGCCAGCAGGGGGATATTCAGCAACGCTGCGAGAATGAAAGCAGCTGCGAGAAGGGGGAGCCAGCGTTCGCGCGCCACGCTAATCCTCTACAGGAACGGGAATCGAATCCACAATCCCTGCCACAAGTTCCTGCGGCTCCCGGCCACGCAGCTGGGCCTGTGGTGAAATGATCAGGCGGTGGGTGAGCACCTCCGGCGCAAGGTCCTTGATGTCGTCTGGAAGCACGAAGTCCCTTCCATGAACAGCCGCCCACGCTTGCGACGCCTGGTAGAGCGCCAATGCGGCTCGAGGGCTTGCTCCGAGTTCAATCTCCGCATGCTCACGGGTGGCGCGGACGACCTGAACTAGGTACTCCCGCACACTCTCCTCGACGCGAATCGCCATGCGTTCTTTCTGGGCCTCGAGAATATCTTCAGGTGACGTCACAGCCTGCAGTGAGGGAAGTGGATCCTGCGCGCGGAAGCGTTCCAGAATCACGTTCTCATCTCGCTCGGAAGGATAGCCGAGCTCCAGACGCATCATGAATCGGTCAAGCTGCGCTTCAGGAAGCGGGAAGGTGCCTGCCAGCTCAACCGGGTTCTGCGTTGCCAGCACAAGGAATGGTCGCTCCAGTTGATGGGTACGTCCGTCGACCGTAACTTGCTGCTCCTGCATGGCCTCGAGCAAAGCCGATTGCGTGCGCGGGGTAGCACGGTTGATTTCATCAGCCAGCACCACCTGACTGAGAATCGGGCCCGGTCGGAAGTGAAATTCCTGCTTCTTCTGGTTGAACCAGTTAATGCCCGTTACATCGGAGGGCAGCAGATCGGGCGTGAATTGTATACGTCGGAAAGTGCATCCCAGGGACGCTGCCAGCGCACGTGCAAGCGTGGTTTTTCCAATCCCAGGCACATCCTCCAGCAGCACATGACCCTCACAGATGACGGCCACCAGCAGCTTATCAATCACATCGTCATTGCCGACGATGACGTCCTGAATATTCTTGCGTACGCGTTGGGTTAGCGCCTCAATCATGGTCACCTCATCCCAGCAGTTTGATCCGTGTGAAAACTATACCAGAGAACCCATCCAGCCGTTCAGATCATTCATAGAAACAAAAAGGGCTTCCGTATCGGAAGCCCGCTAACAAGACATCATTCCTATCAGGAGACAAAGCCAGGGCGCTGCATACGTTCCGCTGCTTCAATCGTGATGGGAATGGTGACGGAGATAAGCGTGCCTTCGCCCTTATTGGAATGGATGCGCAGAATGCCATTTACCAGTTCGGCGCGCTCATGAAGGTTAATCATCCCCAGGCTTCCACGCTCCTCATAGTTGTTTTCCACCTTGGCGACATCGAACCCGATGCCGTCATCTTCAACTTCCAGCCGGAGCATATCGCCGCGACGGCGCAGGCGGACCACAATCTTGCCCGCCCGGGCATGCTTGCGCGCGTTGTTTACAGCTTCCTCCACGATGTAGAACACAACACCCTGTTTGCCCATTTCCAGGTCATCGACCACGCCCGGCGTCGCATCGATGAGGACGTTCTGGTCATGGTTCTCCTGCATCTTCGATGCCAGCTGCTCCAGCGCAGGTACCAGACCCTTCGATTCCAGCACCAGCGGGCGCAGGGTGAAGAGCATCTGCCGAATTTCTTTCGTCGTTCGTCGCGCCAGGCCCTCGATCTTGTACAGTTCCTCTCCCGCAGCTTTGGGATCACGCTGCATGAGCAAGCGGGCGAAATTTACCCGCATCGCAATCGCGCCTACCGACTGCGTGGGGCCATCATGCAGATCGCGAGCTAATTTATTACGCGTTTCCTCCTGAATTTCCGCGATGCGCTCTTTTTCCTGTTCCAGATCGCGATAGAGTCGCGCGTTCTGGAGCGCAACCATCGCCTGCTGGGATAGCACCTCGAGGACTTCCAGTTCGCTCTCATCGAAGTAATTTGACTGTGGATGACCGAACAGGAGAAGGCCATATACCTCGTAGCCGACCACCAGCGGGATGCAGACCACACTCTGGCATTTATGAAGCGAGACAAACCGCTGCAGTTCGGGATCATCGCCAGGTGCATCGCTCTGCATCGTTTCACCGGATTCAAGCGCTTTGCCGATAATGCCTTTCTCCCCTGGGAGCTGAGTGCGCTGATCAGCATGCGTTAATCCCCGTCCCGAAGCGACATACAAATGGCTGTTCGTGAAGAGGAGCAGGGCACTGATCATCATGCCGCCGGAGTCATGTTCGGCGAGGACGTTCTCCGTCAGGTCAAGCGTCATTTCCAACACACGCTCATAATTGAGCGTGGCATTGATGCTTGCCGTCGCCTTGATCACTTTGCGAAGACGGTCAAGCTCTTCTTCCAGAATGCGCACTTTGGCTTCTGCCGGGAGACCCTTCAAGCGATCAGAACGGCGTTTTGACTCACTGTCTCTCCGGAAACGATCGGCAAGCCACGCCATCATGGGCAAGACCAACAACGTCCACCACACATCCATTTGATGAATGGATGTGAAAAGAGATGCCTTTAGAAGGGTCTCACACATCAAGAACACCAGCTGCTCCCATGCATCGCTGTACCGCTACGAGAGGCAGGCAGGACAGTCGCTGTGGGCTGTCTCCCACCTCGTTACTAGTATGCCTTGAAAATACCATGCAGAGGGCTAACAATCACCCTACAATTTCGAAACAAAGGCAAATCTCACCCCGCAGGATGATCCACATCAGCCGCACCGCGTTTGACCAACAGAAAGAAACCACCGACCAGAAGGAGAACCGATACAACGGCAGCTGCCGTGATAAGCACCGCGAGTGGAATCCCACCGACGTTGGTTTCGGCACGCATCTCCACCCGGCTTCCCAGCGGAATACGCCAGATGAAGGTCGAACCATCCACCTCGTCCGCGTTTGAAGCGACGGCTGTTCCCGGCATGGTCAACTGCCATTCTATCTCTGCGTCGATGTCGCTTCCCTGCAGCAAGACCACATCCTCCAGGCTGATGTCTTCGAGATCGAACACGGCCTCGAATTCAAAACGCCGGCGCTGCTTCCCCAGTGTTTCCACCTCCACGCCGTAGTCTTCGTATAGCCGAGCCAGGTCCTGCACATTGTCGAAGGCGCGTGCGGCGAGACATGCGACCATCCCACCGTCCGTGCTGTAAACAGCTTCGACACTGTCTCCTGAATCCCCGCCAAAATCCGCCTCCGCACAGATTTCCTCCAGCGAGATGGCAGCGAGGCTTTCTAACGTGCGTGCCTCTGCAAACGGCACCCGAAAACCCAGCTGAACCATGCCGCTGCCATCTTCCTGGAGATCCGTTGCAAACACAAAACTACACGACGTGAGGCTCATTATTGCTGTTAGCAGCAACAACCAGGACATGACCTTCCCGGCCATATCTTCCTCCTCAACGGGTTTCTTCATGCAGTCCGGACATGCAGTATACGTCCTGTATCTATTTGCATCAACATCAGTCAGCATGCTCCTACCGTGGTGCCTCATGCAGCTGTCCGTCCCCGAGCAACGCCAGGAATACGATATAATCAACGCACCCTGTTCACCCCTCGACGGGGCGCCAGGGAAAGTGTCATCTTCAGATTGGTGGTAGCTGCTCATGCCCATTTTCTCTCCTCGTCGGTATCAACCTTCCTACTACCCTTATGCCCGCGATAACGCCGGCATGCGCGTGTACACCTGGGTCGAACGCCAGGTGAAAGGCATCCTCTTTGGATGTCGCATGTGCGGCAACTGCGTGCTCCAGGAAACGGCGTTCATCTGCCCCATGACCTGCCCCAAAGGTCTCCGTAATGGACCCTGCGGTGGATCCACCCCGGAGGCATGCTGCGTAGATCCTACACGGCCCTGTACGTGGTACCTCATCTACGACCGAGCGGAACGCATGGGACGAAGTGACCGTCTGTTGGAAATCCTCCCTCCCATCGACGGCCGCCAAGCGGGTCACGAAGCCATCCTGGATGTCTTCCACTATGCCCGCGAACACCATGCAGGACCACGGCTCTCCATGCTGTTTAAACCAGCGGAATTTGCCGAAGCCTGGGATCAACTTTTCTATGCCATCCGACAACCGGATTGGTGGGAGGGCGATGACGTCTATCATCCGCCCGCATACGAGCAGCCTGCCTCTCGCCTCGAGGCGGACCTCCAGGCCGGGCGCTTTAGCGTGACGGCGGAAATCGCCCCGCCTTTGAGCGTGAACCAGAAAGGTCTGCGACGCAAGGTTCACTTGCTGAAGCACATCGTTTCTGCAGCGAACTTCACGGACAACGCCTCCGCTACGCCACGCATGAGCAGCATGGCGTCATCCATCGCCTGCATGGAAGAAGGTCTGGAGCCTGTCCTCCAGCTGCAGTCCCGTGACCGCGATCGCTATGCGATTGAGGCCGAGGCGATGGGTGCGGCTGCCCTCGGCATCCGCAACATCCTCTGCCTGAGCGGAGACCATCTCAGCCTGGGTCCAGGCCCGACCCCGCGTCCTGTCCAGAATGACATGGACGCCATTCAGATGCTGTGGATGCTGCGCCGCATGCGCGATGAGGGCAAGTACCTGGATGGCCGCACTATTAAGACCAGGCCTTCCTTCTTCCTGGGTGCGGCGGCTTCACCATACGCCGCCATTCCGCGCTATGAGGCCATTCGCACGGAGAAAAAGGTGAATGCAGGTGCGCAGTTCATTCAAACCCAGCCGGTCTTTGATCTTGAGCGTTTCTCAGAGTGGCTCGAAGCGATTGAGAAACGCGACCTGTTTGACAAGGTCCACATTCTCGCTGGCATTGTGCCTCTGAAGAGCCCGCGCGCGGCCCACTTCATGGCCAACGACGTGCCCGGAGTGTACATTCCTGACTCGATTCTGCAGCGCATGGATGCCGCCTCCGACCCGCAGGAGGAGGGCGTTGCCATCGCACTGGAGTTGCTGGACGCCCTCAAAGGCATGCCTGGTTTGAGCGGTGTGCACATCATGGCTGTACACTGGGAAGACATCGTCCCGAGGCTGCTGTCCGAATCCGGACTCGAACGCCAGGTCAGCCAGCCAACCTAACCCGCCGCACAGCAGCAATGAAAAGGACCGGAGATGCTCTCCGGTCCCTTTTTAACCCATCACCTCTCCAGGCGCTACGGGTGGAGCGCAGTCCATACCCGCTCAGGTGTGAGCGGGAGATCCCGTATCCACATCCCGGTCGCATTATGAACGGCGCTCACCAGTGCCGGAGCCACACCATCGATGGATATCTCGGCGACGGACTTGGCGCCAAAAGGACCACTTGGCTCATCCGTCTGAACAAACACCACGTCGATCACCGGAGTCTCATCGGCGCGGTAGATGCGGTAGGGCCCCAGCTCCGCATTCAGATGACGGCCATGCTCGTCGTAGTACAGGTCCTCGCAATGCGCGAAACCCAGCGCCTGAAGCATGCCGCCTTCCACCTGACCGGCTGCGGTAAGCGGGTTTATCACTCGCCCGCAGTCTACCGCCATCATCATGCGGGGGATTCGGAGGGCGCCGGTTTCCGTATCCACCTCGACCTCCACAATCTGTGCGGCCGTCGGTGGCGGGCTCAGCAGGCTCATATGAGACGCCGTCTCCATAATCTGATGCTGATCGAGATTATGCAGGCTGCTCAGGCCAATTTCTCCCAGCGTAACCGAACGGCCATCAGGCGCAACGACCTTGCGGTTTTTCAGCATCAATCCCTCAACCGTGTCGAGTTCGAGCATGCGCGCTGCGTGCTCCCGCAGGCGATCAGCAACCTTCTGTGCCGCCTTCCGCACAGCTCCGCCGGAGATGTACGTTGTGCTGCTTGCATAGGCGCCTTTGTCAAAGGGGGTGAAATCCGTGTCGGATGAGTAGACAATCAGGTCTTCAACCGGGATCCCGAGCACTTCTGCAGCAATTTGCGCCAGGACAGTGTCGGAGCCGGTCCCGAGATCGGTTGCACCGATGAGCAGATTGAAGGATCCATCATCATTCATCTTCAATGTCGCTGAAGCCATGTCCAGGCCGGCAATGCCACTGCCATGCATCATGATGGACATCCCGATCCCTTTCCGGATGGGACCTTCCTGCTTTGCATATTTCTTGCGCTTGGCATGGAAATCCGTGGCATCGAGGACAACGTCCAGGCATTCCTTCAAGCCGGATGTGTTCATGGCTTGTTCAAAGCCCTCGCGGCCCTCACCCAGCTTCTTAGCAAGGTGCATCGGTTCGCCGACTTTGAGCCAGTTCTTGCGCTTGAACGCAGCGACATCGAAGCCCAGCTTTTCCGCAATTTCCTCCATGAGCACTTCTATACCGTACTGACACTGCATGGACCCATAGCCACGATAGGCTCCGGCTGCGGGGGTGTTGGTATAGACCACGTCACAGATGAAACGGGAGTTCTTCGGATTGTACAGGGTGAGCCCTTTGAATCCGCCCACCATCTGAACCGTAAGTCCATGACACCCATAGGCACCGGTGTCACCAATCAGGTACAGCTCTATCGCCTCAACTTCGTCTCCCGTCACGCCCACTTTGTAATGGATGATGTTCGGATGGCGCGTGCGTGCGCTTGTAAACTCCTCCCTGCGAGAGTACACCATCCGTACCGGTCGTCCGGTATGCATGGTCAGGAGCGAGCAAACGTCCTCAAGCAGCATCTCCTGTTTTCCACCAAACCCTCCTCCGATGCGGGGCTTGATAACACGGATCTGCTTCGGTGTGAGCCCCACAAGTGGAGCGACCATGCGGCGCAGATGGAAAGGCACCTGTGTGCTGGTGCGAATGACAAGCCGGTCATCTGCATCCAGGTAGGTGATGCAGATATGCGGCTCCATGGCAACATGGTCCTGGCGAGGTGTGGAGTACGTGCCTTCAAAGATATGCTCCGCCCTTTCAAAGGCGGCATCCACATCACCCACCGAATCCTCGATATGATGAACGATGTTGCGTTGGGCATCATAGATGCCGATGCTGTCTTCCTCATCATGAATCACCGGAGCACCATCTTTGAGTGCGGCCTGCGCATCGGTGACTGCCGGGAGCACTTCGTACTTCACCTTGATTTTGTGCAGCGCCCGCTGCGCCAGTTCGGGTGTTTCCGCCGCAACCAACGCGACCCGGTCCCCTTCATGGCGCACTTTGTTATCCAGCACAACCTGATCATAGGGGTGCGGATTGGGATGACTCTGGCCTCCTGAGGCGTGTTTGATGCGGGGGATGTCCTTATACGTGAGGACGGCATGCACACCTGGCATGTCCCGTGCCTCGGAAGCATCAATGTCCTCTATGCGCGCATGAGCGTGGGGGCTCATCAGGATGGCGCCATACAACATCCCTTCCAGCTTGATGTCATCCGTGAAAGCCGGTTTCCCCTTCGCCAGTTTGATCGCGTCCACCTTCGCTTCCGGTTTACCCACGACGTCGGTGCCTGACATGGATTCAGGCGTGAAGATATGCGGTAGAAGGACGCCCTGTTCGTCCCCGCTGCGCTTAAACATCGTTGGCGCTTTGAGTGTTTCCCCATCCTTGAAGGTCTCTTCTGGGATAGCCACGTCCGGCAACTTGTCACCACGCATCAGGGCAGCTGCCCGCTGGACAGCATGGATGATGCGCACATAGCCTGTACATCGACAAAGCACACCGCTCAAAGCTGTCCGGATGTCTTCTTCGCTGGGATCCAGATTACGATCCAGGAGCGCCTTGGCTGTGAGGATTTGCGCCGGGGTGCAGAACCCACACTGGATCGCCCCTGCATCCACAAAAGCCTGTTGGAGGGGGTGCAATTTACCGTCTTTCGACAGACCTTCCAGCGTAATCACGTCATGACCGTCGATGTCCACCGCCTTCAACTGGCAGCTGCGCACTGGTTCGCCATCGAGCAAGATGGTGCACATCCCGCATTCGCCGGTGCCGCAACCTTCCTTAACGCTGAAGTAGGATTCCCTGCGGAGGACATCCAGCAACCGCTCGCGCTTGCCAACAGTGAATTCTCGGGCTTCGCCATTGATGCTGACATGAATGGTGCTCTTTGATGCTGTCATGACCGCTGCGCTCCCTTCTCGCAGGCGGCAAGCGCCCGACGTGCGGTGACCCCCGCCATTTTTCTCCTGTAGCTCTCACTGCCCATGTACGTGCCGCGTGGTTTGACTTCCTTTTCCACCGCCGCAGCTACCTCCGCAATTGCTTTCTCAGAAAGCGGGCTACCAACCAGTGCATCGACCGCTTCAGCCAGCTTTGCCGCTTTTTTCCAGGTCCCCGTCAGGGCAAGCCGAGCGGTCTTCACCAGCCCTTCCTGCACCTCGACCGAGGCAAACGCGGCCACGATGGGCTTGTCTGTGGGTGTGCCGCAAACCACGGCCATGCCCCTTCCGACGGTCGATGGAAGTGGAAGCAGGATCATCTCGATGGCTAAGCGGCTGCGCCCTGCTCGCTTGAGAAAAGCCTCCAGATCGAGCTGCTCATCGTCAAGCACCACACGGGCGCCGCAGGCGAGAAGCGCAGCGACGAATGGAGCAGCTTTCGCAGGCGTAGACAGCACATCCCGCATGGAAAGCTCAGTGCGGTCATGCCATGTCGTCCAGCCCTGCATTGACTCCAGCACCATTGCGGGTGTTTCTGGAAAGTCAAATACACTTTGAAGCTTCACGCCGGGATTAATGTGGAGGGTTGCGGCTCCGGCGCCCCCGGTCTTACGAATACCTGCCTGGTCGTCCATCTCGTTCATGTCCCTTCTCGTATCATGACATCAGGATGAAGTACGTTCACGCTGGTAAGGAAGTCCCATGTCGAAGCGGTTTGATGTCCAGCACAGGTGAACCATGAATGGCATCAAGCCCGGTTACAGTGATGGAATGGTTATCCACTGAGCGTACCGTAACCTCGCTTACACCAATGGCGTTGGGGCGGTGCGGACTACGTAACGTAAAAACCCCGCGTTTCGCTTGCGACGTGTCGCCGCGCGGATGTTGGAGCAAGTCAAATCCTGTCGATTGATGAAAACCAAACAAGACCAGATACCGTTCCCCAACAACCAATCCCTGCATCGCCGCTTGAAAGTCGGGAAAGATGACAACCTTCGCTTTCGAGCGGATCATCGCATCCACATTCGCAGGTTCATGGAAAGCGCTCTGAACCCTGCCAACCGGATAGCAGACTATAGGAGGCGTTAACGCTGATCCTTCCTCCATCGATCCAATGGCAGCCGCTGTGGGAGCCTCCCGGTCAGCTCGCAAACCCTTCCGAAGTGTATTAAAGATGATTTCTTGGCTTCCCGCAAACGCGACACCGTTGGCGTACTTGCCGTTGAGGACATCCGCCCGCTCCAATTGGTCCTGTAACGCACGACACTTCGCTTGTGAGCAAGCTTGATGCGCCCGTGTAAACAGAAAATGAACTTGCAGCATGGATGCCCCTTCCCCGCTATGTGCTCCTTAGGCTCATGTACCTGGCGTCATGAGTATGACCCTTCCCACTCCCGATCGGAGGAAATGATCACCGTACGCCTCTTCAAACAAATCCAGCGCACGGTCTCCCGTGCAGTGACTTGGCGCGACATGCTGCACGCCCAGGGCTTGAAAATCGGCGATGGTCCTGCGTATCACCGCATCGGAGGCCTGGCCGAGATGGAAGCCACCCATCACAAGATAAACCTCGCCTTCGACGAGGGATGTTGCGGCCCGTACCAACTCAACGACTCCAGGATGTGCACAACCCGTGATCACGACCAGGCCGCGCGACGTCTCCACGATCAAGGCCTGCTCAGGAATCGCGCTGCCGACAACACCGGTCGTGGCGATGCCGGGAACAAGCTGCATGCCTGCCTCAACCTGCACAGAAGTCAAATCACCAAGCGCAACGCCGGCAAGGCTGTTCTCAACCTGTGGAAACACATAAAGCGACGCCTGCGCACCGGCGGCAGCAAGCGCAGCAACACCACCATAATGATCTTGATGCGCGTGGGAAATCACAATATGCTCGAGTGTCGCGGGATCATACGCCAGCGTCTGCAGGTTTTCCACCAGGATGCCGCCCTGCCCGCCTGTGTCGAAGAGGACCGTTCCACCCCCGCATTCAACCACCGCGGCGTACCCCCAGGAGGTCGTCAAACGTTCATCATATGCGATGTTATCAAATACAACCGTTATGCGGCACGAAGGCTCAGCGGTTGCCATCATCTCTACCTCCTGCGTCGGCTCGGGCGTTTTTGGCCATGGTTGGAATGGCGTCGGGGCTGTAGGCACCGTTGTTGGCGACGTGGGATTCAACTCGGTCACCGTTGCTCCCATGCCACATGCCGACAAGCTCAGCAAGAGTCCGAACAGGAGCAGCCAGCGCCGGATACGCGCAAGCTTACAGATCTCCGTCGAGGACCTCGAGCAGCAATTCCCCAACCCGGGGGACGAAGTATTTACAAGAGGAAAGCCCCATCCCGGGCAAATGCTCACGAACGTCTCCACAACTCACCGCCGAGAACGATTCCTGAAAGCGCTCCAGGAACAATTTTGAGAGTGCGTAACTCCTGGTGTCGTCCTCACTGGCACTGCTGCGCCCATATTTCGCATTGATGAGCATCAAACCCCCAACGAGAGCACCACACATTTCCTGATGCGTGCTGCCCACACCGCCGGAGAACCCTGTAGCCGTGCGAATGAGAACTTCTGGCGTCTCTCCCAGGACGAGATCGCCAAGAGCAATGATTATGGCTTCGGTGCAGTGGTACCCCTCAAACATCAGTGGGGTAATGCGGTCAATCGCTGCTTTCTTTTTTTCGTCGATCATGGATACCTCGATGATGTCCATACCTTCCAACTAGAACCGATCGTTGTTGACTCAACCCTGCTCAGGAAATACCGAAGGCCCTGCCGTCCAAAACCGGCGGCCATGCCGCTCCACGATATGAAAACGGTTGCTCGCTTCCAGCTGGGGCAGGAGCGCATCAACCTGCAATCCTTGCTCAGCCAGAGCTGCACGTAAATCATCCTCCGACATGGGATGACGTGAGACGATGGCAAGGAGGGTTTCTACCATATCATCATCCACATCGAGCGTAAACACGCCCGAGGCTGGAGAAACCACCGATGCGGCCTTACCCAGCAGTTTCCGGGCGCGCTCGATTCCCTCCATGCTTGCCGGAACGACCCAAGATTCAGCAGGGGGGCGCACCGGCAGATTCAAGTGAACTTGGTCCGGTCGTATCTTCTTCAGGCACGCCGCAATCGCCTCCAACGCTTCTTCGGAATCATTCATGTCCTTGACCAGCATGACCTCAACCCAAAGCTCCCCCGTATACTCATCACGAAAGGTCGTCATTCCCTCCATCAAACGCCGAAAACTCGCCTCGGGATGCGGGCGGTTAATGCGTTTATAGAGCTCCGGAGTGCCAGCGTCCAGCGATGGCATGACAACATCCGCCGCTGCAAGCGCCTTGCGGACGGAAGGCCGGTACAATGTGGAGCCATTCGTAATCACTGCCAGCGGGAGCGAAGTGCGCGTTTTCACCCCGTTCACTAGCTCATCCAGCGGCTCGTACAACGTTGGTTCGCCAGATCCGACAATCGTAATCCAGTCCGTCTCGGAGCCATGTTCTGCCAGCGCTTCATCCAACTCATCCAGGATGTTTTCAAGGGGATAATAGGCCTTGAATGTGTGCTGCACCGGCACCGAACGACCAAGCTGGCAGTATATGCAGTTCCAGTTGCATGTCTTGGATGGGATCGGGTCAATGCCCAACGAGCGACCGAGCCGCCGTGATGGAACAGGGCCAAAAAGATGTTTCATCTCAACACATCATTTCCGATTAATCCTTACGCAGCCCGAAGAGTGCCGTGCCAAGCCGGATCATCGTCGCCCCTTCTTCAATGGCAATGCGATAGCTGTTGCTCATCCCCATGGAGAGGATGGACATCGCCACGCCCTCAGGCGGGGAGGCAGCAATTGCCGAAAACAGCTTGCGGGTTTCAATAAAGAAGGGACGGCTATCTTCAGGATCCCCGAAACGCGGGCCCATCGTCATTAACCCCTGTATTTGAAGATGGTCAAGCCCGGCTAGATCGGGGAGCGCTTCTTCCAGCTGCTCAGGGAAAAAACCGGTCTTCTTTTCTTCACGCCCACTGTTGATTTCCAGCAGCACGGGCATGACCCGTCCCACCTCCCGGCATACCTTGTTGATTCGACGGGCGAGCCGGAGGGAATCCACGCTGTCAATCCAATCAAAAAGGTCGACCGCCTTGCGCACCTTGTTGCGCTGCAGATGGCCAATCATACGCCAGGTTGACTCGCCCCTTACAGCTGGGCGCAACTCTTCGGCTTCCTGCACGTAATTTTGCCCGATCTGATGGATGCCAGCGGAGATGACTGCGTCCAACTCGGCCGGACTGCGTTGCTTGCCGGCAGCGACCACAGTGATGCTGTCAGGCACTTCCTCCAGCACAGCCCGCACAACCTGAAAGATTTCCTTCACCTCTTAATCCTTGGTCCCGGTCGTCAGCCCAGGAAACCAGGCTGTCGACAATTTGATCAAATGCTTCACACTCGTACTCTTCAACCCGACCCGCATCGCAGTGCTCCGCAAGACCGGAATCGATCGGTAGTTGGGCGATGACTTCCGTGCCAATCTTCTCCGCCGTAACCGCAGACCGGCTCTCGCCAAAGGGATACAACATCTCTCCGCAATGCTCGCAGACCAGAAAGCTCATGTTTTCGACAAGCCCGACAAGCGGAATACGCAGCTGTTCGATCATGCGAGCCGCTTTCCGGACGACCATGCCCGCCAATTCCTGCGGGGATGTAACAAGGACAACGCCATGCAAGGGTAGCGACTGCGCCACCGTGAGAGCCGCATCCGACGTCCCGGGCGGGAGATCAATGATGAGGTAATCCAGATCTCCCCAGGTGATGTCGCTCCAGAACTGTTCAATCACCCTGCTGATCAGAGGGCCACGCCAAATGACAGGCTGATCAGACGATTCCAGGATGAGATTGATCGACATCAAGCGCACGCCATGCCGCGAAACAACGGGCTCTATCCCGTGCGGTCCCATCATCGGGCGCGCCGTCGCACCGAACAGCTTCGGTATGCTCGGCCCGGTAATGTCAGCGTCCAGCACACCCGTTTTCAAGCCCCGTGCGTTGAGCGAAGCTGCCAGAAGGGCCGCCACAGACGATTTACCTACCCCGCCTTTGCCGCTCATCACCGCGACAACATGTTTGACTCGGGCAGCCGGGTTGGCCGCCACACGCGGGGTCTTGGACAGCTTCAGGAAGCGCTCGCGCGCGTCGTCATCCATCACGATCACATCAACATCGACCTTCAAGCGGGGTGACAACTTCGCTGCCGCTTGCTTGAGCATTTTGATCAGGTCTTCCTTGATGGGAATGTCCGGGAAGGGGACCGCCAGGGTAACCTGCGCATGCTTTTTGTCGACGGTTATCTCCGGGAGCATACCCAGGGTTCCCAGGTTCAAATGCGGCATTTCGGGATGGGAAATCTCTCTCAGGGTATGTGCAAGGACAGCCTGGGCATCCTTTTCAGCCATACAAACTCCTCAAACCATGTCAAGGTTTTCAGCCAATCGATCCTTGGCCGGCAACTTTCTCGTGACGCGCATCGAGCCACGCGGCCTTCTCTATCATAGTACGACGCAGTTCAGAACAGGGATATGTGATTTTCATCCTTGGATGATGGCGGGCACCCATAGGTTTATGGTGCTTCAGCAGATACGGGGGAGCATCTCGCCAGCAAGCACATCGACAATGCGGGTTCCGCCGATCACCGTTTCCATGACCACCTGCGCGGGACCCTCTTCCACCTGCCCGATGACGCATGCATCCGACCCATACGGAGAATGCTGCATGGCAGCGAGAGCTTGCTCGGCGTCTTCCGGCGCCACAATGGCGGTGAGTTTGCCCTCATTGGCCACATACAGCGGATCAAAACCCAGCATCTCGCAGGCCGCACTCACAGCAGGCCGAAGCGGGAGCTCATTTTCCTTCAATCGAATGGTCACACCCGACTGGAAAGCAATCTCGTTCAGCGTGGTTGCCAGCCCACCCCGCGTGGGATCCCGCAGCACGTGCACGCCGCTCGCGGCGGCCAGGATCGCTTCTACCATGGAATTCAATGGCGCAATATCCGATTCCAGTTCCACTTCAAATTCCAGGTCCCCTCGTGCAGCAAGGACCGCGATACCGTGATCTCCCAGGGTGCCGGAGAGGAGCACGACGTCACCGGGTTGAGCCCCAGCACCTGAGATACATCGACCGGGCGGAACCCATCCAACACCTGCTGTGCTGATGAACATCCCATCAACCTTGCCGTGCTCTGCCACCTTGGTGTCTCCCGCAATAATCGTCACTCCGGCTTCCCGTGCGGCAGCTTGCATCGACGCAATCACCGCTTCAAGACTGGTCATTGCCAGACCTTCCTCAAGGATGAAACTCGCAGTCAGCCAGCGCGGTTGCGCACCCACCATGGCCAGATCGTTTACCGTGCCGCAGACTGCCAACGAACCGATGTCCCCACCCGGAAAGAAAAGCGGCACCACAATGTGGGCGTCAGTGGAAACAGCAATCCGGCCCGCTTCGGCTAGCTCAACCACCCCCGCATCATCCCCCTTTGCCAGCGCCTCATTGTCAAAAGCCGGGAGGAAACGCTGCGCGATCAAGCGCGCCGTCATGCGACCCCCGCTTCCATGTCCGACGACAATTTTCTGCTCATGTTGAAGCGGAACGGGGCAGACCGATCCTTCCATCTTGATGGAATCCGCACTCATCTCATCACATCCATTTCTGACCCAGAGTCCATCACACACCTATTCCGAAGACGGTGAACGACGATACCGGTAATACGCAGCACAGGCTCCTTCAGAAGACACCATCGTTGCCCCAAGCGGATGCTCAGGTGTGCAGAGAGAGCCAAATGCTGGACACTGCGTGGGTATTTTTAAACCTTGCAGGATTTCCCCCGCAATACAAACCTCCGACTCCTTGCTCTGAATGTCACCGACGTCGAAGCGTTTCTCTGCATCGAAGAATTCGAAAGCCGGATTCAGGCGCCAACCGCTGTCGGCAATCACGCCAATCCCGCGCCAGGCCCTATCACAGGTTTCATACGTGTTCGCGAGCAGCTTCTGCGCCAGTTGATTGCCCTCGAATGTGACCGCACGTGAATACGAATTATGGACAGCGACGTCACCGGCCTCCAGCATTTGCACCACGTCCAGAAGTCCTTGCACCAGATCAAGGGGCTCAAAACCGGTGACGCTCATGGGGACCCCATATCTCTCTGCGATGGGAGGGTACTCCCAATACCCCATCACACTGCAGACATGTCCCGCAGTGAGGAACCCCTGCACCCGGCTCTCTTCGGAACCGAGAATAGCATGCATTGCCGGTGGCACCCGCACCTGAGATACGAGCAAACTGAAATTCTCCAGGCCCAGTGCTTTTGCCTGCACGACGCTCATTGCATTCGCGGGAGCCGTCGTCTCGAAGCCAATGGCAAAAAACACCACTTCCCGATCCGGATGCTTCTGTGCGATGCGTACCGCGTCCAAGGGTGAATAGACCACGCGCACATCGCCCCCATCGGCCCGCACGGAAAAGAGATCGCGCTCGGTCCCCGGCACGCGCAACATGTCGCCGTAGGACGTGAAGATGACATCCTCTCGAGCGGCGATGGCAATGGCCTTGTCAATTAATTCCAGCGAGGTGACACACACCGGACAACCCGGACCATGCACGAGGGTCAAGTGCTTGGGGAGGAGTTGATCAATGCCGTAACGGACAAAGGCGTGCGTCTGCCCACCACAGATTTCCATGACCACCCATGGCTGTGTGATACAGTCACGCAACTCCTGAAGCAGCCCCTGGGTCAGGTCGGCATCGCGGTAGTCGCTGATATACTTCATCCTGCCTCCTCCGGCCCGAGCTCTTCTTCGAGGAGGTAGACAGAACGCAGCGCTTCCAGTGTCTCCTGGGCTTCTTTCTCGCTCAACGTACTGATGGCAAAACCGACGTGCACAATGACATACTCGCCGACCTCAATATCCGGTGTATAGGCGAGGCAGGATTCACGCACCGCACCGCCAAAATCCACCTTTCCCATCAATAGCCCATCCTGTTGGTAGGTCTCTAACACTTTCCCTGGAATTCCCAGACACATAGCTCTACCCTCTCATTGCTTCCGTTCCATGGTCAGTCGGCTTGCAGCGACCGCTGCCTGTCCCAGTGACAGACCCCCATCATTCGCTGGGGTTTTCCGATGAACCATGACCGTGAAGCCTGTTTCCCTCAGGAGATGCACTGTCGACAGTAGTAAATGCATGTTCTGCCATACACCTCCACTGAGCGCGACACGTTGAAGATGATGGATCTCACGGAGTGCGCTGCATGTGCTCAATACCATTTCGGACACGGTGTTGTGAAACCTTGCCGCAATCACGCCAGTAGACACACCCGAGGCAAGGTCCGCCAGGATTGCCTCAAGCATCGGTCGGGTATCCAGTTCAAGACCCTGGCGCACAAACGGGTAACTGTCCTTCTCATCAGGATCAAGACAGGCTTCCATCTCAATGGCAGCCTGGCCTTCATAGTTTACCCGGTGACAGATCCCGATTAATGAGGATACGGCATCGAACAACCGCCCCATGCTGGAGGTGAGCGGCGTGTTCATTCCTAATTCCAATTGACGTTTGAGAATGCGCCGTTCCTCTTCTGTTGCTGTGCTGACCGGCGCCAGGCTTTCCGCCCACTCTGCACCGTTCGTGTACAACCAACCCAATGCAGTTCGCCAGGGTGCACGCACCGCCGCATCTCCGCCTGCCAGGGGCATGGGGCGAAGATGTGCGCCACGCTCATACTCTGCGAGATTGGCAAGAAGGAATTCACCACCCCACATCGTGCCATCCTCACCATAGCCAGTACCATCAAACGCCACGCCAATCACGCGCTCGTCCTCAACGAACCCATGCTCAAGCAGCAGTGACGCAATGTGAGCATGATGATGCTGGACGCCTACTAACGGTACTCCCGCTTCATTCGCAAAGCTATGCGCCGCTCGCGTGGCCAGATAGTCGGGATGCAAATCGCAGGCAACAATCTCGGGTTGCACATCAAACAAGCGCGTGAAATGGTCGATTCCATCCTGATATGACCGCAGTGTCTCCACATTCTCAAGGTCGCCGATGTGATGGCTAAGGAAGGCATAGGGCCCCCTGGTCAGGCAGAAGGTATTCTTGTACATGCCACCCGCCCCAAGCACCGGCGGCGCTTCAACGGGAAACGCCAACGGTGCCGGAGCGTATCCACGTGAACGGCGCAACAGGTAGGGCTGTCCCTCGAAGGAACGCACAACCGAATCATCACATCGCACATGAATGTCACGATCATGCATGAGGAAAGCGTCCGCCAACCGGCTCAGCCGCGTACTGGCTTCTTGATTGCCAGTGGCAATGGGCTCCTCGCTCAGGTTCCCACTCGTCATCACCCATGCATCGGAGTAGCCAACCTCACGCTCAAGCAGGAGGACATGCACCGGCGTGTAGGGAAGCATGGCGCCAAGTGTGCGCTGGCCTGGCGCAACCGCTTCACTTACCGTCGATCCAGGTTTCCGCTCAAGAACAACAATCGGCCGCTCAGGTGATGTGAGCAAGCGACGCTCGTGGTCAGAAACCCGGCAGTGACGTTCTGCTGCTTCCATATCCGGGAACATCACCGCAAACGCCTTGTCCACGCGCAGTTTGCGTTTGCGTAGAAGTTTCACGGCAGCATCGTTGGTCGCATCACAGGCAAGGTGGAATCCGCCCAGCCCCTTCACCGCGAGTACCCAGCCCTCACGCAGAAACCGACGGGCGCCTCGAAGGGCGTCCTCGTTCTGGCCGAGGATCGCTCCACCGACATCCAGCCAGATATGCGGCCCGCACTCCGGGCATGCCACGGGTTGAGCATGAAAACGCCGGTCTTCTGGATTATGGTACTCTGCCTCGCAGGCCGGGCACATGGGGAATGCCGCCATCGTCGTCTGCGGACGATCGTAAGGAACATCTTGGATGATCGTAAATCGCGGTCCGCAATTGGTGCAGTTGATGAACGGATACCGGTAGCGCCGATCCCCGGGATCGCCCAGCTCACGCAGGCAATCATCGCAGAGGCTCATATCCGGCGAGATGGGCTGAAAGCGACCAGCTGCGCGTCCGGATTCCAGGATTTGAAAGCGGTCAAAGCCATCTGGTGGCACGTCTTTGACAGTGACCGAATCAATGCGCGCCAGAGGCGGTGCTTCGGATTTAAGCTGTTGAAGGAAACGATCAAGCGATTCTTCAGTCCCATCCAATGCCAGGTCAACGCCGGCAGAAGTGTTTTTCACCCAACCGTTGAGCTGCATGCCCGTGGCAAGGTTGTAGATGAAGGGTCGGAACCCGACGCCCTGAACAATGCCCGTCACATGGATGCGAACGCCCTTGCTTGCAGAGGTCATGCCTTTTGAGCCTGCGCTGTCCTTTCTTCAACCCAGCGAATCCACGCGTCCAGCCCCTCACCCGTCTTGCAGGACAGGGGGAAGCTGACGAGTTCTTGATTAAGCAACTCGACACCCCGGCGGAAATAGGGCATGTCAAAATCGATGTAGGGCAGCAAATCCGTCTTGTTGATGACGAGCGCGTCGACGCCATGATACATGCCGGGATACTTGTACGGCTTGTCATCGCCTTCGGGTACAGAGGCAATCAGAACGCTGGTATGGGCACCAATTTTAAAGCTCGCCGGACAAATCAGGTTGCCCACATTTTCAACGATGAGCAAATCAAACGTTCCCAGTTCGAGCTCATCCAGCGCATGACGAAGTTGTGTGGCATCGAGATGACATTGTCCGCCCGTATTGATTTGAACGGCAGTAGCGCCTGCTGCAGCTGCTCGATCGGCGTCAATACTCGAGGCGACATCACCGTCGATCACGGCAATGGACATCCGCTCCGACAGCACGGGCAGCATTCTCTCGATCAAGCTGGTTTTCCCCGCTCCTGGTGAGGCCATCAGGTTAATGCAGAATACACCTGCGTCAGTCAATCGCTTTTGATTATCCAGGGCTATGCGGTCATTGGCGTTGAGAATGTTCTCGACCACTGGAATGCGTTCTGTCATGCTCTATTACCTCGCTTCATCATGGGTTGTTTCTCGCTCAATCTCAATCGAGTCGAGATAGAATTCTTCGCCTTGTTCAAGTTCTACGCGCTCACTGCTGCACTGCGGACAGGCAAAATCCTCATTCTGCGGCGAATAATGGTGATCGCAGTTAAGGCAATGCAAGGTGATGGGAAGCCGTGTGAAATGCAAGTGTGCACCTTGAGCTATCGTGCCTTCGCTGATGAGATCCCAGTAAAACTGCACAGAGTCATCGACGATCGACGATAACTCTCCAACCACGAGATGGATGTCCGTGATGCATGAGGCTTGCTGTTCCTGCGCATGGCGAAGGGATATTTCAAGGATGTTTTCTGTTACTGGCAATTCGTGCATTCCACCGTCCAGCCTTATGTCCGGATGAGAAATGGTTGCGCATTCGGGTTTGACCCTACCGTGAGTCTACCACCACCCAGACGTCTTGGGTGGGAGAACAAAAGAGAGCCTGCTTGCACAGGCCCCATCTTCCACGGGAACAACTCCATGCTACTCCAGGTTCGCCTCGTCGACGGCAATGATGATCGGTGTATTGTCCACCTCTGAGAAAGCCCATGTGAGCTGCTGCACCACATCTGATCCACTCAGCGCCATGTCTTCCAGCCAGCGGTAGGAAACCGGTTGGAATAGCAGTTCCACCCGCAAGAAGAAAGGGCCTTCCGCCTCACCGAGTGGCGCGATTAACTCAACCACATCTTCACCCAGGTTGAAATCTTCATCCTCCACTGCGCGACCGCGCGGTGCAAGATCCTCATAGGGAGCATCCCGCTCGTATCCCGGGGGTAAGAGCCTGTTGTCTTTGAGGTAGCGCGCAGCATACAACAAATCGGTGGTGATCACATTTTCGGTGCTCTGCAAGATGGTTTCATAAATCTGAACCTGGTCTTCTTGAACAATGGCCAGGTAATGCGGCTCAAAGCCATCCGTACCTTCATCCGAGGCATTGCCGACAATGGATCCATCCGCTCGAAAACCACCCGACTCGAAGATGATATTCCCGGATACATCCTCCACAATGATGTGTAACCAGGCCCTCCTTGAAGGGAAACCCGTAGGAAACTTGTGGCCAGCATTGTTCTCAACCAGAATGTCCGCATACAGGTTTCGGCTGATCACACGGACATCCGCCAGCGTCACGTTTGCTGTCTCCGCCTCCAGGAAAGCCTCAATCTCGGCGGATGCAGCCAGATATGACTCCGCCGCTGCAAGGAGCTCATCAGCATGAAAGACGCTGAGAACCTGCAGGATAAACGCGTTGCCCCCGAGGAATGTATGCCTTTCGAAAGGGCTTCGCAGGGCTTGGCTTTGAACAGCAATGCGGACCCCGCTGTCGGCATCTTCCATGTGGCAGTCCACACACCCTGCAAAACTGCTGTAATCACTGTAGAACCATTCCAGGTACGTGGTTTGTTGAGGAAGCGTGCCAGCCACTTCCCCGAACGCATCGAGGTAGTCCGCGTACACCGTGTGACAGGTCGCACAACTTTCCGATTGTCCCAGGTGGGGTCCCTGCTCGGGTCGGAAACCGGCCGCATCCTGCATGAGAGATGCTAAATCATCGGGGACAAGATAGGGACCAAAGATCAAGCGAAAAGGCGGGCGCAGCTCGGTATCGATGAGGAAACCGCCGCTGTAGCTCCGCTGGAAGCCAAGGTTGTCTGCGCGGATTTGATGACAAACCGTGCAGGAAACGCCCTCCGCGCTAAAGGGATCAAGCGCCGTAGATGAGTCCACAATGCCACCTTCGCCGAGCAGTTCTACGGTCTCTCCTTCAGCGGCTGCGGACACTGCCGGCATGGGTACGTGACACGTGCTGCATGTGGATTCAATCTGCGCTTCCTGGTCGGGATGCATCGCATACAGGTGGGCTACAGCAGCTTGCCAAAGCGGATCGATGCCCGCGTTCGCCATGACAGACACACGCCAATCCGGATCAATGGAAACATCCATCCCGGTTCCGGTTGTCATGTCCGTGTGGCACGAAGCGCATAACCCTGCAGTCGCAAAGAGATCGTTCTGACTGTAAGCGCTCCCGCCGTCCTCCCCGGTAGCCGTCGGTTCACCCGCAGGAGCGAAGGCCGTAGCAGTGGGAGGTGGCGTGGGAGATGACTGCGGAGTTCTCCCCGGGGTTGCCGGCAACGCCGTCTCAGCAGCAGACGGTCCACAACCAACTGCGATCATGCCGAGCAGGAAGAAGCTCATCACCAAGCGAGCACAGTGAGCGCCGTTTCTTACAGGCAAAAGGCACCATCCTGGTAGACAAGTTCGCCATCCACATGCACGTTCGAATCCGTCGACAGGTCACAAATCATGTCCCAGTGGATCGCACTCTCATTCTTCGAGCCTGTCTCGGGATAGGCCGCGCCAAGCGCAAGATGGAAACTTCCACCAATCTTCTCATCGAACAGAATGTTGCGTATGCTGCGTTGAATATCGCTATTCAAGCCAAAGGCAAACTCTCCGACGTAACAGGCGCCAGCATCAGTCGCCATCATCTCCTTCAAGAAAGCCTCATTATGCCGTGCGCTTGCTTCAACGACGCGGCCGTCCTTAAACGTGAGTGATACCCCTTCAACGGAATTACCGCTCAACGTCGTGGGATACGTAAAATGGACATGCCCATTCAAGGAGTGCTCAACGGGACCGGTGAAGATTTCGCCATCCGGCATATTGGAATGACCGCATGCATTCAAGAAGATCCGGTCCTTGATCGACAAGGTCAGGTCGACATTTGGTCCCTTGAGGACAACCTCATCGTGCCCATCGAGCATCTCAACCAGGCGCTGCTGGTCTTTCTCCACCCGCTGCCAATGGTCCACAGGATCATCCTCGCTATGAACATGGCAGGCCTTAAAGACAAACTCTTCGAACTCGGCGAGGCTCATCTCGGCATCCTGGGCGTAGGCTTCGGTCGGATAAAGTGTGGTAAGCCAGCGGAAATCACCGCGTCCCCCGCGCTCAAACTGCGCTTTTAATACCGGAGCTGTTGCACGCTTGCGCCGTGTCTTCCGAGCCTGATCGGTGGTTGTAAGCATGCGCGTATTATTCAGGGAATGGATGCGAATTCGCGATTCAAATCGCTCGTAGGCATGAAGGTAGAACGTGGGTGGGTAATCCAACTGTTCTTCCGAAGCTTTTGCGAGGAAGGCATCATCCAGACCGGTCATGGTTTCCAGCCCGGAGAGCGAGAGGAGCAAATGTGGATGACCACCGGCTTCAAGGATGCGTTCGAAGAGAGCCCGTATGAGCGGTTCTGCGCCGGGTTGTCCTTCTATCAGCACACGGTCTCCAGGCTGAATGCGGGTGGAGTAGCCTACTAACACATCAGCCATGCGTCCCACGCGACCATCACTCATCGCGACCTCCTTTTTCAGCGCTGAAAAACCTCACGTAGTATACCATCGCGATGCCCCTTTATGACCCCTGCGTCCATGCATGTTAAGAGCTTTCCAGCACATGTTGACAAGCCTTAATGTGGATCTAAAGCTCACTTAACACACAACTGTCACACTGTAGGCGCGGTCGCGGAGAGAACGCGGGTCTGGTCTGGTTTCCCCGAATGGATTTCTCATGCATGTGCAAACCGAGTCAACAGCTTCCATCTTGATCAATGAGAGGACTTCTCCCCGTTTCGGAGTCCATATCGCTCGCATTACCTCAGACTTTCTCAGCCCACCCATACTGGGTTTGCTGATGAACCTCCTCATCGGTGTGTACATCGGGAAGTCAACGGCATATGCCTGGATCGGAGCACATTCCTTCGCGACCGTAGTTATTCCAACAGCTTATATTGTGCTGCTCCTCCAGCAGGGTGATGTCGGCGATATTCATTTACGCCGACGAGAGGAGCGCATACGTCCACTCATGCTAACAACCGGGCTACATGCGCTAAGCATGGCTGTGATGACGGCCTTCAAGGCGCCACCATCCACACAGGCACTTGCCGCCATCACGCTCGTTCATATGCTATTGCACCTTGGCATCACATTGGTCTGGAAGGTAAGTGGTCACACCAGTGCCATCACCATGTTCAGCGTGCTCGCAGCGGTGCTCACTGCGCATGGTATTTGGATGCTGGCAGCCATCCCGCTGGTCGCCTGGGCGCGTATCAAGCTTCAGCGGCATACCTGGGCACAGGTCGCCGGTGGTATGCTGCTGGGTGCTGGCAATGCCTGGCTTCTGGCATCGTTGTTGCTCAACCAGGTCGGACGATGAGTCTGCGCGTTGCGCTGATTACTGAAACGTTCCTCCCTACGGTGAATGGAATCGTTAAGACACTCTGCATCCTGATGGACTATCTCGAGTCAGCAGGAATCGAAAGCATCCTCTTCGCACCCGAGGGAGGGTCTCATGACAACGCCGCCACCAAGGTGGTGGGACTACTTGCTACTCTTCTTCCTTTCTACCCGTAAGCGATTCTCCTCTCCTCACGAAGAAGCCGCCGTTGTCACGGCGGCTTCGAATATGCTTCACATCAGGGAGCCGATTTATCTTGCAGCCATCATCCGATTGGCGGTCATGCGGCCGAGTTCAACCGCGAAGTTTGTCCCGCGATCCCATGGATAAATCTGGCTCATACTCGCGAACCACACACCAGGTAGCGGTGTTTTCGTATCGGGGATGTTGCGCGAATGGTGCAGTTCCGGCACCGGCTGCGCATAACGGGTGGCATAGAGCCAACTGTCGCGAACCCATTCCTTCTCGAAGGCGGGGTTGATGCGCTTGAGAGCTGGCAAAAAACGCTCCAGCAGTTCTTCCTTGCTCAGGTCAAAATACGCATGCCCGGGGTCAAGGTAGTCGCCGCAATACACGATATGATCCCCGCCGAAGAACTCCGGCGACACAAAATTGGTGTGCTCGACGAGTGAGAGGAAGGGAAAACCGGCTGATTTGGGCAGATTATGCCAGTACACGCCTGACTCGGCGAGCCGGTGGCGAAGGGCAAGGATGAGAACCACAGCTCCCATCGATTTCAACTTCAAGAGCTGCTCGAGATACGAAGGCGGAAGGTCAGGTGCAAGCTGAGCCATGGCATGCGGCGAGACGGTTGCCATACATTCATCAACGCGAACGCTGCCATCTGGAAGCATCAGCTCGACGCCATCATCGGTGGAGACAATCTCACTCACCGCAGTGCGGAGATGAACCCGAACACCCCGTTCTTCTAGGCTTCGTACCAGTGTGTCGATAAAAGCCTGGAAACCGCCTTCAAATGTACCCAAACGGGTGGTACGCGCCTTAAAGCGTGCCCACATCCAAGCCATATTCACATCCGCGGCATGTGGACCAAATTTGCCATCCAGCAGTGGTTCCCAGAGAATCGTGTATGCGCGCTCACCAACGGCGCGCCGCATCCAGGAAGCTGCCGTTACCGCTTCCAGCGCTTTCCAACCGGCGACGTATTTGAGATAGGCCACCACCATGCCCATCCGAACTCGATCGAAGAAGGGAAGCCCTGGAAAGCGCAGGACATTCAAAGGTGAATCCAGCGCATAGAACGCATCTTCATGGTAGACCGCCGTGATGGGGCGCGGGAAAACCACTTTCTCCTCGGCCTTGAGTTCCGCAATCAGCCCCAGCATATGCGCATCGGTTTCAAACCAGTGGTGGTAATAATGCTCCACAGACCAATCCCAGCGCGGGAGCTTAATACCGGCTGCCAGGCCGCCGGCATAGTCAGATGCCTCATAGACATCGACATCATGTCCTGCATTGACAAAATCATGTGCAGCCGAAAGCCCGGCGATGCCTGCTCCAATGATGGCAACCTTCATGCATCCGCCTCCGTAGCTATTTCATCTTGAACACGCTGCCAGCTCAAGTTGCTTCGCAGCATGTAGTAAGCACCAAGCAGCGTGATCGGGAACCACAACGCAGCATGCAGGACCAGTGTGTAGCCTGCCGCTGTTGCCCGCGTGACCCCGTACGCCACAAGCACAGCGATGCCCAGCCCGTCGAATGTGCCGATATATCCCGGCGCTGACGGGATCATGGTGGCCAAATTCAGGATGCCGTTCATGAGCATCAGCGCAAAAAAACTCACTTCGAATGGAAAGGCATACATCACAAACCAATACTTCCCGGTCTCAAGCAGCCAGATGACAGCTGTCATAAGCAGCACCAGCCCTACGTCCAGCGGCGACCGCAGCGCAGCCAGGCCTTCCAGAAAACGGTCCACGATGTGCATCACCTGTTCCCGGAACCGCTCCGGGATCAACCGCGCCACAAACCAGTAGATGAGCCGTGAGGCGTGTTGCGGCCATACCGCCATCACGATGAAGAAGAGAAACGCGACGATAAAAACGATCGCACCAAAGAAAGCCAACGTCTGAATATTCGCTGCAAAATCTGAGTCGACGCTTAAACCGGCAACCGCACCCAGATTCAACAAGACAAACGCCAGGATCACCAAGCCGTCGAGGCCACGCTCTACGAGAATGGTGGCCAGGGATGCGGAAATCGAGATATCTTCTCGGCGGCGCAGAATGTAGGCTCGCAGAAGTTCACCGGCCCGTGCGGGGTAAATGTTGTTGCCCATATAGCCAATGGTCACAATGGGAAACATCTTCCGAGTGGAGATAGGCTTCAACGGGCGCAACAGATAATGCCAGCGCCAGGCTCGCACCCACACGCCGATGAAGTACACGACAACACCTGGAAGCAACCAGATGTAGCGAGCTCCAGTCAAGGCAGACCAGACCTCATCCAGCTGCAAACCGCGCAGCGAAAGCCAGATGAAAACAGCGCTTATTGCCACTCCCAGCCAGAACTGCCAGCGTTTCACAGCACCTCCATAAACGGCGGCGGGGTCTCAACACCCCGCCGCTGCGATTCTACCATGTCTTCGTCAAACGGTTTCGTCAACAACAACCCCGAAGCGATTCCTACACGGTCGACACTGGCTCCGGTAGCATATCTTCAAGTATGCGTTCCAGCGCCATCGTATGGCTGCAGACACCACGCGACTGGAAAAAGGAACAATCGCAATGCCAGGCCCCATCAAACGTCACAGTATGCTCTCGGTGTTCGCCCTCAATGGTGGCGGAGAAGGTATTAAAGGTGATGCGCTCCCGCTCACTGGCATACCGTTTCGCCTTCTCAATTTTCCCGATCATACCGTAGTCCATGATGTCTCCTTCTCAGGGCGAATATCAAAAAGGCACGCGACTTTTCTTAAGCCCGTGCCTCAACCCTGGCAGTTTGTGTATATGTACCCAATACATTCATCGTCGTAGTTGCCGTCTCTCGCCTCGCGGTTAGTATAGACGGCGTATCCTGTGAAGTCAATTGGCGGATACCGCACGATGCACATACGATCCAGCCTTCTGAACGCTGCCTTTGTGAAAAAAGGCCTTTCATTGGAGCTTGAAAACCGGCCAGATCGGCTCACCTTTCCGCGCTACTCACACATCGCTCGACTCGGTCAACGCGCATCGGCGTTCTGCGTCAAGGGGGTGACAATCATTCTCGGCCGGAAAAAGCCTATCGCCATTGCCTTTCCCCGCTGTTGCTGTCACCCCCCGATATACGACATCTCAACTTTCTTATCCTGGCCACCGTTATCGTTCCGCTCTTCCGAATAGCGATCGGTACGTTTTGACCATGTGGAAGCGATCACAGCATCAATATCCGCATCACTCTTTCCACTCCGAAGATGCGCTTTGACGTCCACACCCGTGGCTGCGAAGAGACACGTGAAGAGAGCGCCATCTGCCGACAATCGGATGCGCGAGCAATCTCCACAGAAAGGCTGGGTTACCGATGAGATGAGCCCGATCTCACCCGCCCCGTCTTCATACCGGTAGCGGCGGGCGACTTCACCCCGATAGTTTGGATCAAGCGGCACGAGTGGGTACCTGGCCTGGATGCGGTCGATGATCTCGGCTGCCGGCACAACATCGTCCATCTTCCAGTGGTTGGTTGACCCGACATCCATGTACTCGATGAAGCGCATGATGTGCCCGCTCCCGCGGAAGTATTCCGCCATGGGCAGGATGCAATCGTCATTCATCCCCCGCCGGACGACCATGTTTATCTTCAACGGATTTAAGCCAGCCTCATCGGCTTCATCAATCGCACGTAGCACGCGATCGACAGGCACACCAACATCATTCATGCGCTGGAAAACGTCATCATCCAGACTGTCGAGGCTGATCGTCAAGCGGTTGAGCCCGGCTCGCCTCAATGACTGGGCTTTCCCTGTGAGCAGCGAGCCGTTGGTGGTCATCGTGAGATCCACATCGCCCAGCGAGGAAAGCATCTCAATGAGGGTTAGGAGATCTTTGCGCATGAGGGGCTCACCACCCGTGAGCCGGATTTTGCGCACACCTCGATCGACAAACACTTTCGCCACACGGGCGATTTCCTCAAATGTGAGCAGTTCCTCTTGCGCGAGGAACGCATGGCCAGGACCAAACACACTTTTTGGCATGCAGTAGATGCAGCGGAAGTTGCACCTGTCGGTTACCGAAATGCGCAGATCTCGGAGGGGACGATCATACGTATCAAACAGACTTTCCATACCAATCCTCTACCCACCGCGCCAGTGTGCTGCGTCGCGGGAGTGCAATGATAGACAGAGAATCCGTCTTGTCAAAATATCATAGCGCCATTTTTCTCTTGGCACTACTGACGAGTGTCGCTCTTGGGCAGGATGGAAGGAGTATAATCAGATGCAAACGATTAAGGAGAAACCAGGTGAAATCGCCATTCAAGTCCACGTCACGGGGCCAAAAGTCTGACGGGTTCTTTGATTCCTTTGCACTACAAATCAAGCTTATCTATCGCCTGATGATGGACCCTCGCGTCAATCCCTTACTGAAAATCCTGCCCCTCGCAGCCCTCATATACACCTTCCTGCCAGATCTGGTGATTGGTCCCTTCGATGACGCCCTTGTCATCTGGATCGGAACAACGTTGTTTGTGGAATTATGCCCTGATGACATCGTCTCAGAGCATCGCAAAGCGCTGCGCTCCGTGATTGATGCCACCTGGTATGAGGTTGAGCCCGAGGAACAGGAGAAAACGGAATAAGCCCGAGGGCTGGATCCTAGCGAACCGGTTCCCCGACCAGATCATAGGGGAGCGCGTCCACCATCCTTACACGGGTGAAATCACCAACAGGCAGCTCTTGCTGAACGAGCACCATCCCATCAATTTCCGGCGCGTCCCGGTACGTTCGGCCGATGGAAACCCCATCCCCGGCTCCATCGATAAGGACATCCATGACCTGCCCAATGAGTTGTTGATTCTTCTCCAGCGAAATCGACTGTTGAATCTCCATGATGCGCGCCCGGCGCGCCTCCTTGGTTTCAGCTGCAATCGGATCCCCCAGCGCTTCAGCCGGTGTGTCTTCCTCTGGCGAATAGGCGAATACTCCCAACCGGTCAAACGCCATTTCCCTGACAAAATCAACAAGATTCTGGAACGCTTTCTCGGTTTCGGTGGGATATCCCACGATGAAGGTGGTGCGCAGCGCAAGGTCAGGAATACGGTTGCGCATCTCACCAATCGTACGTCGTACGGCGTCAATCGCGGCGGGACGGTTCATGCTGCGCAGGACATCCACATCAGCATGCTGCAAGGGTATATCCAGGTACGGTAGGATCTGGGGTTCGGTTTCCATCAAGTGAATCAAACGCTTGGATATGCCGGGGTAAGCGTACATCACGCGGATCCATTGAACATCAGGCACCCGGGCAACCATTCGCTCCAGCAAGATGGCAAGGCTCTCATGCTCTCCCCTGTCAACCCCATAGCTGCCTGTATCCTGAGCGATGAGGATAATCTCTTTGACACCCATTGCCTGCAGCGCTTCTGCGTCCTTCAAGACGGCGTCCATGGGCCGACTCACCGTTGGGCCTTTGATGAGGGGAATGGCGCAGAACGCGCAGTTTCTCAGGCAACCATCTGCGATTTCCAGAAAGGCGGTACCTCCCTGGAGTGAGGCTCGTATCACGCCCTGCTCCACCGCACTGAGTTGGTGCGTTCCGGGAAGATGCACCAGGGTCTCAGACTGATCGATGCGCTGCGCCTTCTCGACCACATCAAGCACATCCATCCAGCGGCGTGTTCCCATGATGGCATCTACACCTGGCACCTGCGCTGCAATCGTCGCCCCATACCGCTGGGTTAGACATCCTGCTGCCACCAATATCTGGTCCGCCCGTTTGTGCTCTGCAAGATGGCGAAGCACGCCTAGCGATTCCTGTTTCGCCGGGTCAATGAAGCCGCAGGTGTTCACCAGGAGGATATCGGCGCTTTCTGCATCCGCACACAGCTCATACCCGCCGCGTTGCATGAGAGAGCCCATGGAACTTGAATCAACCATGTTCTTAGGACAACCAAGCGACACAATATGAATGCGCTTCAGGGTCATCGTGGATCCTTTTACTCGCCGGGTTCAACCCGCGGTGTAGGCGGGATTTCCGTTGCTTCCGGGGTGATGGTCGGCGTCGGGGTGATGGTCGGGGTGGGTGTTGTCGTCGGCGTAGGGGTGATGAGTCCATTGACTGTCCATACACGAATCAAGACTTCCCCAATCACACCCTGTACACCTTGATCCTGATCATTGAAGAAAACGCGTATGCCACCGGCATTTCCCGTGAGGATTTCGACTGTCTCCTCACCCATGAATTCGCGCACCTCACCTGGTGAAAGCCGCCCGATGAATGCGTCCTCACCATCAACTCTCACCTCAACATAAGCACGCTGCTCCGCAACAAGCCTGATCTGAACGTTGGTGATAAGACCCGGAAGCAAAGGCACTGCGACTTCGGGTGTCACCGCTTCTTCCTCGATGGGGTTCTGAAAAGCGAGGTTTGCGGGGCCAGGTGTTGCCTGAACCGGGGTCGCCGTCCCTGTTGGCTGCAGGAGCTCCTCAGCCTGCGCCTGGGTGCTGTCCTCCAGACGGAGTGCCGTCACGATGCGGCCTCCACCCCAAACAACAACCGCAAGCATCATAAGGACGATCATCGCTGTCACAATGAAGTCGCTGGACAACCAGCGCGTTTTTCGAACGGTGACAGTGGAACTGGGTGATTTGCCTGCCGGCAATGAGTTGATCAGGTCAGGCGCTTGGGCACGGCGCTGGATCGCTTCAGCATACGTGAGAAGAATAGCAGTGCGATCGAGCCCGAGATAGTCTGCATAGTTGCCCAGAAAGCCGCGCGCCTGAACCTCGGAAGAGAGTGTGTCATAGCGCCCAGCTTCCATCGCTTCAAGATAATGGACGCGAATTCGGGTCCCGCGCTCAACCTCTTCGAGGGTCAAGCCAAGTTGTTCACGAGCACGTTTTAGGGTCTTGCCAATATCATCCATGTGGGGAGAGAAACCCACCGGCACAACGCTGTGCCGGCGGGTTCAAATCGAGGTCGTTATTCCTCGGTTTCGTCTGCTGGGTCTTCTTCCGGCTGGGGTTCCGTCTCGCCGTCCGATTCAACGGCTTCCATCTCGACCTCAGCTGCTTCATTCGCCGCTTCTTCGGCCGCTGCCACTGCGTCTTCTTCATCAAGCTGGTCGGCAAGCTCCGTGAAGGTTTCCGCGATCTCTTCTGGCGCTGGCTCTTCAACCTCAAACGCGGATTCGGGGGGTTCGCCCTCCCGGTGGGCGACCATCGTGAGTTCAGGGACGAGGTCCACCGTCAATCGAACGTGGAAGCTATGAACTCCCAGCGATTTGATCGGCTGGCTGTCGATCTCACGTTTGGTGATATTGGAGCCGACTTCTTCATTGATTTTGTCCGCCAGCATCGCCGTCGTAATCGAGCCATACAGGCGTCCCGTCTCTCCAGCCTTGACAGGGAAGGTAAGCTGCATCCCTTCGAGGCGTTCTGCAAGTGAACCCAGTTCCTCATTCAGCCGGATTCGTTCTGTTTCCGCTGCCTTTCGAATGCGGTCTGCTTGCTTCAACGCCCCTGGTGTTGCGAGGACGGCCAGGCCCTGCGGGATGAGGTAGTTGCGGCCAAATCCAGCAGCAACTTTTTTCACATCACCGGCGCGCCCGAGTTTGTACACATCTTTCAGGAGTAATACTCTCATTTCTCAAGCCCTTTCTGCAAAAGATAAGCGCCCTGCGGCGCTTGATTTGGGCGAAGGGTACAACGCCCAGCGAATGGATTGTACCAGAGGGGCACCTATTGGTCAAAGGAAGGGCGTATCTCCGTAGACACACTGCGCTGCAGCTTCTCCATAACAATGCCATCCTCTCCATCCCGATAATACCGCTTCCAGGTCTCTACCGGTGTGTACCCGGCACTTTTATACAAATCCATCGCAATGTGATTGGAGCGCCTCAGCGTAAGGCGGACGCGGCGTGTGTCCAGTTCCCTCTCGCAGGCTTCCAACAGCCTCCGGCCAATTCCCCTTCTACGATAATCCTGATGCACACCGAGCGTGGCAATCCAGCCCAATCCTTGACGCCGCCGGCGATCACCAACCACAAAGCCAACCACCTTGTTTTCCGCAACAGCCTTCAGGCGGACCGTCTCGGGAAACAGCAACACAGCGAAAATATCGATCCATGGCCAGGCGTCCCGCTGAAAACAACTTCTCTCCAAACGGTGAATCGCCCACACGTCGCGGAGCTGTGCCGGCCGGAGCTGCACGTCCTCTCCAGCCGGCAGGTTTCTTTCCGTCACTCTTCCTCTCCTGCCTTACGAAAACTGTCCAGCAGGGATGTAAACTCCATCGGAAAGATGTATTTCGTGGATGGGCTAGCGCCTACGTCCTTCAGCGTTTCGAAGTACTGCAACGTCATCGTGTTCTTATCTACCGTCTTTGCAATCGCAAAAATCGAGTCCAGTGCTGCCGCAAAGCCTCTGGCGCGCAGTTGCTGCGCGCGCTGGTCACCTTCGGCTCGCAGGACGGCTGCGCGCTTTTCGCCCTCAGCCTCCAGAATAGACGCTTCCTTCTCGCCCTGGGCGACATTTACCGCAGCCTCCCGCTGTCCCTGCGATTCCGTGACCACGGCCCGGCGGACGCGCTCGGCCGTCATCTGGCGATTCATTGCATCCTGTACTTCCTTGGGAGGAATGATCTCCCGGATTTCCACATTTGTGACTTTAACACCCCAGCGCTCCGTGACCTCATCCAGCTTAACCCGGAGCATCTGGTTGATATGGTCACGCTGAGAGAGGACGTCATCCAGCAGGATGCCGCCGATCACCGAGCGCAGGGTTGTGGTGGCCATTCCCTGAGCGGCAGCCTCAAAATTACCAACTTGCAGCACGCTCATCATCGCATCGACGACTTTGTAATACCAGATAAAGTCAATCGCGATGGGCGCGTTATCCAGCGTGATGGATGTCTGGTGGGGTATCTCGCGAACTTGCTCGCGCAAGTCCACCCGCGATCCCCGGTCCACAAAGGGAATGAGCAGCACGAGGCCTGGACCTTTTGTACCCACACAGCGACCCAGCCGGAAGACAACCAGGCGTTCGTATTCGTTCACAATCTTCAACGCCCCTGCAAGCAGAACCAGCACAAAAAAACCAACCAGCCCTACCAGACAAACGACAAAGATGATATCCATGCTTATTCCTCCTGGTGATCTACGACAGGCTCAACCTCAAGAAGCAGCTGATCACGGCTGATCACCCGTACCGCTTGACCTGCTTCAATGGGATTGTTGGACTCTGCGGTCCATAATTCGCCATGGACGTATACCGAGCCCGAAGGGTCAAGCCTGGTGCGAGCTTCACCTACAGCGCCGATTAAATGTGAAAGGTCCATTGTCGGGGTAGCACTGTGGGCAATAAGCACTTTCCGGATCGCTATCCAGAAATAGCCGATCGTCAACAGGGACACCGGGACAGCGAGCACAGGGCTTACCGCCGCCCCCCAGCTACCTCCCCGGAAAAGAAAGACTGACCCGGTCACAAAGGCCAACGCGGCGAGAACCAACCATACTTCAGTTTGTTTTCCACGCAAGGAGAGAACAAAGCAGATGATGCCGAGCGCGATGATCCCCAGCGCCCATCCGTTCAGTGGAACCCAGATCGTGCCTACCCCCACGATCACCAATGTCAAGAAGGTGAGGAGCTCCAGAACTCCCGTCCCCGGTGACACGAGCGCCAGGGCGGCTAGCCAAATCGCGGCGACGAGGAACACATACAACATCTGGGGAAGGATATAAGACAGGTTGATCGACATCGTTCGCTCCTACGGGCGAGCCGCATTCCATCCATCATTCCTCTCCATGGCCCGTCTCGCCGACCAGGTATCCAACCGACCGTTCTGCCTCCAGTCTACATGAAAACCAGCTGCAACACTTGCTGTATAATGGCTCACGTTCCGGTAAGATATCCTCGAATCGGCAGTGCAAGCATGTATGCGATCGCACTCACAGCAGGGGTTTTATCAGGAGGTGTCTGGCTCCTTCTGCAGCCTGACGCAAGCAAAGCGGCCAATCGTTTAACGCTTTCACTCTCCGCATTGATGGAAGGCTATCTGGCCATCTGCATCTCGGCTCTCGTCGGTTCCAGAATCGGCTACCTGCTGGCACATCGGCGTCTCACAATCGCTGCACAGCTCCTTACAGTTGTTGGCAGCGGAGGGCTCTCGTGGGGAGGTGCCGTGTTTGGTGGCTCGCTGGCGCTGCTAACTTTCTCCCGGTTAAGTCGTGCGTCCTTCTTCCGAATCTCTCAGCGGCTTACCATCCCCATGCTTCTCGTTCATCTCGCCGTTAGGATTGGTATCCTGCTCACCCCGATAAGCGACGCCAGCGCTCAGGTTCCGCCCAGCGTGGATGTCCACATCGATCACGAGCTGCTGGAGCTGCTTGCTGTCCTGGCGAGCGTGCTTCTCCTGGCAGGAATACGCTCGCTTATGGCCAGACAGCCTGTCGCCGGGCTTGCCCTTGGTGGGGCAGCGCTCATCCAGCTGCTGATCACCCTCACCTCCACGACGCCTGTTCAACTCATTGGCCGGTTGCGCCTTGACACCAGCGCGGCATTGGTGGCCATGGTGATTGCGTGCGGCGTCCAGGTATTTGCTCCAGCCCTCTCGGAAAAAAAACCACGCGCTCCTTCGTGAGAACGTTGCCTTAGCACCTATTGACCTGAAAGGACCGGCGGGATACAGTTAACGATCCACACGCAATCCGGAATCGAGGAAGCATATGAAACGAGCTGTGAGTGTAAGCATTGGTTCCTCCACCCGCGACAATGAAGCCGTTATCCAACTGCTCGGCGAGGATGTCCACATCCAGCGTATCGGCACTGACGGAGACATGGAAAAGGCTGCCCAGCTTTACCGTGACCTGGATGGAAAAGTTGATGCGTTCGGTGTAGGCGGGACCGACATGGGCTTGCAGGTCGATGATCACTGGTATCGTCTGCATTCGATTTCACCCATGACGCGCTACATCAAGCACACACCCGTCGTGGACGGCGGGGGGTTGAAAATGACCCTTGAGCACGGTCTGGCCGACTTTGTTGATGAGCAACTTGGCAACGAAGTTCATCCACGCACCGCGCTGGTGACGAGTGCGGCTGATCGCTGGGGCATGGCCGCATCCTTCTTTGATGCCGGCTACGACACCATCTGTGGCGACCTGATGTTCGCCCTCAATCTCCCCTTCCCCCTGCGTTCGAAACGGGCTCTGAAGCGCGTGGCTTCCCTCATCCTTCCCATCTTCTCCCGTTTACCATTTGAATGGCTGTATCCGACGGGGGAACAGCAGCACCAACGTACCCCGCGCTGGGAATCGTATTATCAGTGGGCGAGTGTGATCGCCGGCGACTGCCACTTCGTCCGCACCTATATGCCTGATCGACTTGATGGCAAAATCATCGTGACCAACACCACCACAGAACGGGACCGTGAACTGTTCCGGAAGGCGGGGGTGCACTATATTGTCACCTCGACACCGGTCATTGATGGGCGATCATATGGCACCAACATGATGGAAGCTGCGCTTGTCGCAGCTGCCGGCAAAGGACGCACACTGCGCGAGGATGAATTGCAAGCGATCATTGCGGAGCTGGACTTTCGACCCCAGTTGCATACCCTGATCGAATGACCTGCTCGTGAGAGAACACGCCTGAGGAGAGTACATGGATGCGGTAATTCTTGCTGGAGGCATGGAAGAACCAGGATCCCCTCTGTTCCATGTTACCGGGCCGACGAACAAATGCCTCACACCCCTTTGTGGAAAGCCGATGGTTCAATGGGTGGTTGAAGCCGTAGACCAGGCGCCCTCCATCGCCCACCTCCACGTACTCGGCCTGGATGAGAGCAGCGGATTATCATCCTCCAAGCCGCTTGCGTTTTACCCGGATGAAGGGTCCATGCTGAGCAATATTCTCGCCGGCATCGAAATCGTCCACCAGGAACGACCCGAAGCCACTCACCTGCTGCTTGCCTCCGGCGACATCCCCGCCCTCACACCGGACATCGTGGAGTGGCGCATCCAGGCGGGGCTGGCCCACAATGTCGATATTGACTATGCCGTCGTTGAAGAAGACGTTATGGAGGCCCGCTTTCCTGGCGCCAATCGCTCCTATCTTAAACTCAAAGACGCCAAAGTTTGCGGCGGTGATTTGAACATCGTCCATGTCAGCTCTGTCACCCGCGATCGCGCCACGCTGGAACGAATCTTTGCCGCCCGCAAGAGTGCGCTCAAACAAGCTGGTTTGATCGGTTGGGATTTACTCATCCTGCTGCTGCTGCGCCAGCTAACCCTGGACGGGGCTGTTGCCAAAGTCACATCGAATCTCAACATCAGCGGATATGCCACTCGTTCGCCGTTTGCGGAAGTGGCGATGGATGTGGACAAACCCCACCAGTTGGATATCCTCAAGCAGGATCTGGCTCGAAAACGTCAAACGCATGATGCCGTCGATTCTTGAACAGGACGGCAGGATCACCGCATGGATACAGCAGGTTGTGATCCCCTATCCATGGCGGGTGCGCACAGCCCTGCTCCTTGCCCATTCCGGCGACTCCATCCTCTGCTATCTGATTCTCATCCTTATTGCAGCCTTTGGAGAAACCACCTGGCGGGTGACGGCCATCCGGCTGCTCATCATCATGACAATAAATGCCTTTCCCATCGTCCTCATCAAGTACAGCGTGCGTCGTGAACGCCCGTTGAGCGAGTACGGTGGGCTCTACCGCAAGTCTGATCCCCACTCCTTCCCATCCGGTCACGCAGCCAGGACCTTTCTTATTGCCATCGTCCTACAGCTCACAACTTCGACTGCGATCGGTATTGCGGCTCTTCTCTGGGCCTCGCTGGTCACCCTCGCCCGCGTTGGATTGGGGCTGCATCACGCTTCGGATGCCGTGGGCGGCATACTGCTAGGCGCCAGCATCGCCGTGGCCGGGGTCCTCCTCATCTAAAACAACAGCCCCCGCATGCGGGGGCTGTGCGTGTGGTGTTGGTTCCGCTGGCTACTGCAACGGGGGTGAAAAGTCAGCGCCCACAATCACGACGACATCCACATCGCTGTCGACACGTGTCTGGTACAGAATCTGACTCTGCGTGAGGTCCATCAACGTGGATAAGTAGCCTGTCGTGTACGGATTGCCGGTGTAATCGATCACCATCGTCGTGGCATAATCCATGCGGTCTGCGTTGCCGACCTCAACAACATTCAATCCCTGCAAGAGCAGGTACTCTTCCGTGCGCCCTGCAAGTCCTTCAATCCCGGCGCCGTTCAGCACAGCGACACGGGCGTTCTCGGAGGATGCTCCCCGGGTTGGATCCTCACCATCAATAGACGGGCCGATCGCGCTCGTTTCAGCAAAGATGGAATCACGCAGCTCTCGGATCGCTGATGGTATCGGCTTCAATACCTCTGCTTCCTGTCCGCCGTAATTGACCGTTTCCAGTGTGACCATCTCCGGAGGTGCAATGACGCCGCGGTCGATATCGTCAAGGTTGATGTCCAACGCCAGCATCGCCAGCCCGATCATGTCCTCGAGGCCGAGGTTGGTGTTGATACCTGCCGATAGCTCTTGATAAAGGGCAGGTGCTTTTGCCATCAAGGTAGGAATCATGTTGAGGCGCAGGATCTGATCGCGGATAGCGAGAGCTACTTCCTGCTGTCGGTTAGCCCGCCCGAAATCGCCCTCCTCACTGTAACGGGCGCGCGCGTAGGCCAGCGCAACAGGACCGCTCAACGTCTGCGTACCAGCTTCAAGGTAGACGGTATTGTCTGGTCCGATAGGATCAACACGCAGTTCGTCCTCAGTGATCTCAATTTCCAGTCCACCCAGTTCGTCTATCATGCGCTCGAAGGCTGTGAAGTCTATTTGTACGTAATACTGAATGGGAATGCCAAGAAAGTTTTCCACGGTGTCGACCGCCAGTGCGGGACCGCCGCCGGGAAGTCGATCCCGCTCACCGAGGAAGTAGGCCGTGTTGATGCGGCCATAACCATAGGAGGGAATTTCGACCCAGAGATCACGGGGAATGGAAAGCATGCCGCCTGTGCGGCTGACAGGGTCAACCGTAAGCAGCATCATGGAATCGGTGCGTGACGGGCCTTCACCACTTTCCCAATCGCGGTAGTCCAGCCCCATGAGCAGAATGGTCACCCGCTCCTGCCCATCCCACGCATCGGGAAGTTCATCGAGCAAGACCACGGTGGGGGTGGAGTTTTCCCCAGCCACCGGACTATTCTGGGAGGAAGGATTGAACGAAGGCAGACCAGCGCCGGTCCAATTCGAGGCCATGCCTTCCACAGCTTGGTACAAAAGGTAGGAAGAAGCCAGCGCGCCGATCACGAAACCCACGGCCAGAATCCTTACCAGCCAGTTCGGTTTCTCACGACGTTTGCGAGCGCTTCCTGTAGGTGTCGACTCCATCCTCATCCTCTTCTATCGAAAACATCCAGCGCGGCGGATTATATCATGCCCGCTCGGCATCCATGGCTGCCTGTTCCCACACGTCCATCGCCTTTTCAAGCTCCTGCTGAGTCGCCGAGTAGCGTGCACTGAGACGTCGCAACCGGTCGTGATCTTCACCGTCCTCTTGCATCTGCTGCACAAGTTGTGCCAGCTGTCCTTCCATGCTGGCGATATGTTCTTCAAGGTCACGCAGCTCCGCAGGAGAGAGGCGATTGCTGCGCGGCGGGCGTTTCTTGCGAGCTTCCTGCGGCTTCTTCTCTTTCCGAACAGCGAGTTCGCGCGCCTTCTTCCGCTCCTCAAGATAGGTACGGTAATTGCCCTTATGCACCTGAAGGCTCTGTTGAGCGGGTGTGATCACCCACAGCTGCGTTGCAAGCGCGTCAATCAAATAGCGGTCATGCGACACCAGCAAGATCGTGCCCTCAAAGCCCTGCAGCGCTTCTTGAAGCAATTCCTGTGAGATCAAATCAAGATGGTTCGTGGGCTCATCGAGCAGTAGAAAATTCGCTCCGCTTAAGACAAGTTTTGCCAGGGCGATACGGCCGCGCTCTCCGCCAGACAATTGAGCGATGGGCTTCTCCAGGTCATCCTCCCGGAACAGGTAGCGGGCGAGGAAACCGCGGACCTCCTGATTGGTCCAGTCTGGTCGCAATTCATGAATCTCCGAAAAAAGGGAGGCGGAAGGATTCAAATCTTCATGCGCTTGGGCAAAGTAGCCGATGGAAAGACTGGCCCCCAGTCGTACCGTGCCATTGAGTGGAGCAAGTTCACCGAGCACGTTCTTGACGAAGGTCGTCTTCCCGGCGCCGTTGGGCCCAATCAAAGCGACGCACTCACCTCTATCAAGGCGCAGATCGGGGGTTGTAAAGAGATGCTCGTCGGAATCAGCATAACCAATCATGAGCCCGCGGGATTCGAGCACAAGGTCACCGGAGCGATCTGCATCCTCAAAGGAAATGTGCATGCTGTGCTGCCGCTCCGGGCGCTGAATGGCATCATCCCGCAGCATACGTTCCAACCGCTTCCGCCGCCCCTGAGCCTGCCTCGTTTTCTGACCGGCGATGTTCCTCTGGATAAAATCGCGCTCCTTCTGAATGAACGCCTGCTGTGCGCTATACTCTTGTTGCCAGCGCGCTCTGCGCTCCTCGCGCTGCTGGGCATAAGCCGAATAATTCCCCCGGTAGTGATCGATACCGTCAGGCCGCAGCTCCAGAATGACCCCGACCGTGCGATCAAGAAAGTAGCGGTCGTGGGAAACAATCAGGAAGCCACCCTTCCATTCCCTTAAACAGCCTTCCAGCCATTCCACCGCGTCGATATCGAGATGGTTGGTGGGCTCATCGAGCACGAGGAGATCCGGCTCCTCAAGCAGCAGGCGGGCAAGCTGGACGCGGGTGCGTTCTCCACCGGAAAGCAGTCGTAGCGGGCGGTCGAACACCTCATCAGAAAACCCCAGGCCGTGAAGTACCTGCTTGATGCGGGCGTGATAGGTGTACCCGCCAGCCCGCTCGAAGCTTTCCTGCATCCGCCCGTACCGTTCCAGCAGCTCATCCGAAGAGTCATCGGAAGCCATGGCTGCCTCGAGTTCCGCAACCTGCTCCTCCATCCGGCGCAGGTCCTCAAGCGCCGCAAGGCAGTGTTCCCAGATGGAATCATCCAGGTCGTCCTTGCGGGTGCTGGAGAACATCATTTCCTGAGGCAGGTAACCGATCGTGAGATTGCGGGCTCGCTGGATGCGACCCCGATCCGGCGCCTCATGACCGAGAAGCAAACGCAGCAGGGTTGTTTTGCCGACACCATTCGGACCCACCAGGGCTGTGCGCGAACCGGGAGGAAGGCTGAAGGAAACCTTCCGGAACACGTCCTGCGCGCCATACGCTTTTTCAAGGTCTGTTGCTGTCATGAGGGACATATGAATTCCCAGCGATTATACCGTAGAGCGGCATGCAAAGGAGGCGTAGCCCTGTTTGGCCCCGCACACCGCCTCTCCCGCATTGCATGTGTTCCACACCCTCCTGGTGCTATAATCGGGGACACTTCAAGAAGGATTCAGGATGGTCAAACGCGATCCACGTTACAGAAGTCTGCTCCTTACAGGCGGCGTGCTCGCTGTCGTGGGGATCATCGGTGTCTATGTCATCATGACTGCGACGATCCCCACGGTAGGACCGCGCTGGCTCTTCTTTTTCTTCCTGAGTGCTGGCGTCACCGGGTTGGCCCTCCCTTTTATCTGGTTTCTGCATAAGCGCTTTGGCCGTGGGGACCTGCCCGCCCCGAACACCATGCTGCGTCAGGGGCTGTGGTGTGGTTTTTTTGTCACGCTCAGCATCTGGCTGCAGATTAACCGCAGCCTTACCCTGAGCCTCGTCCTCTTGATGATTGCCGGCATTGCGTCAGTCGAATGGCTCCTCCAGCTGTTCAGGAAACCGCGGGGGCGGCGTTCATGAGCTATAAGAACCTTCCCTCAGTTGATGCCGTTCTTAACAGCAAACCCTGCCAGACACTGCTATCCACCTACGGCCGGCGTATTGCAACCGAAGCCATTCGCGCTACGCTCGACGATGCACGCGCGACCATCCGCAGCGGAAAGCCTGCACCCGCGATCGTGGACATCATCCGCGGAACGGCAGAGCGGCTCGACCGCTGGTTCACCCCGACACTGATCCCGGTCATCAACGCGACGGGCGTGATTATCCATACCAACCTGGGCCGGGCGCCGCTCAGCGAGGATGCACAGCGTGCCGTCCAGGGAGCGGCGTCAGGATACAGTACGCTCGAGTTCAATCTATCCCGTGGAAAACGCGGGAAACGCGAAGTCCACGCCGAGGAACTTCTCGTGCGCCTCACCGGCGCTGAAGCCGCTTTCGTCGTCAACAACAACGCCGCCGCTGTCCTCCTTACACTCACAGCGCTCGCCCGCCGCAAAGAAGTCATCATCGCCCGCTCCCAGTTGATCGAAATTGGTGGGGGATTCCGCATCCCCGCAGTCATGAAGCAATCGGGCGCCAGACTCGTGGAAGTTGGCACCACCAATCGCACACATCTCGACGACGTCCGCAATGCCCTCACAGATCGCACGGCGCTCATCCTTCAGGTCCACCATTCCAATTTCAAACTGATCGGCTTCACGACTGAGCCCGCGCTGGCCGATGTGGTTGCGCTCGCTCAAGAACAGCAGATCCCTGTCCTGAGCGATCTCGGTTCAGGCACCCTGCTCGACACCGCCGCTTTCGGGCTCGGCCATGAACCCACCATCCAGGAGACACTGGCTGCTGGCGCGGATGTCGTCTGCTTCTCGGGAGACAAACTTTTGGGCGGACCCCAGGCGGGCATCTTGGTGGGAAGGAAGGACCTCATCGCCCGCATGCGCAAGCACCCCCTCGCACGTGCTGTGCGACCCGACAAACTCTGTCTCGCCGCTCTCAGTGCAACGCTATTGCATTATTTACGAGAGGAGGCTCTCGAGGCTGTTCCTGTCTGGCAGATGATCGCTGCCAGTGCGGAGGAGCTCCGCTCGCGCGCGAAGGTATGGGCCCAGAAGCTCGACGCCGAAACCCGTGCGGGACAGTCCACTGTAGGCGGCGGGAGCCTGCCTGAAGAAACATTGCCGACGACTCTGCTTGCCTTCTCACCCCGGCACCCCAATGCCTTCACCCGCAAACTGCGGCACGCCGAGATTCCCATCATCGCACGCATCGAGCAGGGACAGGTGCTCATCGATCCACGCACTGTCCTGCCGCATCAAGAGCAGGCGCTGCTGGACACGCTTCACAACCTTCAGCAAGCCTAGCCAAGTCCGTCATCCTTCACCCTGGAGAGTTCACCCCCATGAAATCAGATATCGACAAGCTTATGGAAGAAGCCGGTCTGGATGCAGTTCTCGTGCTTGGCGACGCCCATCACAATCCCTTTATGACGTACTTCACCGGCAGCGTTCACGTGTCTGGCGCATACCTCATCAAGAAACAAGGGGAACAACCATTGCTCTACCACAACAGCATGGAACGCGAGGAAGCAGCCAGAAGCGGTCTCGAATGCCATGACCTCAATGAGACCAAGCCACTCGAACTGCTGAAGCAAGCCGGTGGCGATGTGACGCGCGGGCGTGCACTCCAATGGGAAACCATCTTCCGCAAGCACGGTGTTGCCGGGCGCGTTGCCCTGTATGGCAAACGTGAGATTGGTCCAACTTTCACCGCGATGAAGCTCCTGGATGAGGCCATGCCGGATGTCGAGCTGGTCGGTGAAACCGAAACAGATGCAGTCCTGCTCAAAGCTCGTTCCACCAAGGACGCTGATGAACTCGAACACATCCGCCGCATCGGTCGCATAACCACCGAGGTCGTGGGAGATATTGCCAACTACCTTACACAGTGCTCCACACGGAACGAAATGCTGGTTGGCGACGATGGAGAGCGGGTCACCATCGGCCAGGTGCGGCGGCGCATCAACCTGCTCCTTGCCGAAAAAGGGGCGGAGAATCCACACGGTACCATCTTCGCCCAGGGTCGTGACGCCGGTATCCCCCACAGTGTCGGAGAGGATGACCAGCCCATCCAACTCGGCAAGACGATCGTCTTTGACATCTATCCCTGTGAGGCAGGTGGGGGGTATTTTTACGATTTCACACGCACCTGGAGCCTCGGTTACGCCACCGATGAAGCCTTTGCGCTCTACGAGGATGTTCGCGATGTCTACGAAAACGTCATGGCGGCTCTCCAACCCCATATGCCCTGCCGTGATCTGCAAATCCTCACGTGCGAACTGTTTGAGTCAAAAGGACATCCCTCCGTACTCAACCAACCAGGCACACAGGAAGGGTATGTCCATTCACTCGCTCATGGTCTCGGGCTTGCCGTGCACGAGGCCCCACACTTCCAATTGGCGGAGAGCAACAAAGACCTGCTCCTCCCGGGATCCGTCGTTACGATTGAACCCGGGCTGTACTACCCGGATCGGGGAATGGGCGCCCGCATCGAAAACCCGGTGTGGATCGATCCAGATGGTAAGATGGAAGCAGTCGTTGCCTACCCGCTTGATTTTGTATTGCCCATGCGATCTTGAGCACAACCCGAGCACCGCAGGGCACTAGAAGGAAGACGTAGATGTCCAACGGGGAAACACGCATTCTCGCAATTGAAACATCCTGCGATGAAACGGCAGCCGCAGTCATCGAAAGCGGTCGCACCATCCTTGCAAGCATCGTCGCCTCCCAGGCAGCCCGGCATGCCGAATTCGGCGGCGTGTTCCCTGAAGTCGCTTCTCGCATGCACATCGAAGCCATCTACAACGTTGTGCAAACCACGCTTTCCAACGCTCACATCGGCCTGGATGGCCTTGATGCCATCGCCGTCACACGCGGCCCTGGTCTCGCAGGTTCTCTGGTTGTGGGGATGAACATGGCCAAAGGCCTTGCGCTTGGCGCCGGCTTGCCCCTGATTGGTGTCAACCATGTCGAAGGCCATCTGTATTCTCCCTGGCTGATACAGGGTGAGGACGAACCGCAGTTCCCATTGCTCGCACTGATTGTCTCCGGCGGGCACACAGAACTCATTCTGATGCGGGAACATCTGCAATATCAACGCCTCGGAGGCACACTCGATGATGCCGCGGGTGAAGCCTTCGACAAGGTGGCCCGGCTCTTAGGGCTAGGCTATCCTGGCGGACCTGCCATCCAGCGTGTGGCTGCCAGCGGCGATCCGGAATCAGTCCGCTTCCCGCGCGCCTGGCTGGAAGGCACATGGGACTTCAGTTTCAGCGGCTTGAAAACCGCTGTACTTCGGGAAGTGCGTAGGCGACAGCCCGACCTCGAAGCGGGGGTAGAAGCCCCGCGCCCCGGTCTCCCAATCGCCAACCTTGCAGCGGCTTTCCAAACGGCTGTGGTCGATGTCCTGGTGGAGAAAACGCTCGCCGCCGCGAAGGAATTTGGCGCAAGAGAGATCCTGGTAGCCGGAGGCGTTTCCGCCAACGAAGCCCTGCGGGCCACGTTCCTTGAGCGCGCATCGATCCCCGTCCGGGTACCACCGCTAGACCTTTGCACCGATAACGCCGCCATGATCGGTGCGGTGGGCCACTGGCGCTTTCTCAAAGGCCAACGCGATGCGCTCGATATGGACGTTCTCCCAACCTGGCCTATCACCGACGTCTCTCACTAGTTCCAACAAAAACGAGCGATGCTCTTGCATCGCTCGTTTGGTTTCGAGTAAATCAGGTTAGTGATGATGTTGCTCGGAATCCGAGCAAGGTCTTGCGCCCGTCAACGAACCTGCAAGATAGCTAGCAACCCCATCTTTCACCTTGCCGCTGGCACCGGTTGCAGCCTCAATGCCGAACTCGCGAAAGAACGCGATCGCTCGCCCTCCCATCCCGCCGCTTATCATCACGTCTGCTTTCTGTTCATGGATAAATGACGGAACCATTCCGGGCTCATGATGTGGATAATGCGGGTTCGGAACGCTCTTTACCGCCACAATCTCCTCACCATCCAGATCAACGAGAAGAAAAAAGGGGCATCGGCCAAAGTGCATAGCTATGCTGCTCTCCAGGCCGGCATCATTCTCACACGAAAATGCCAATCTCATTAGTCCTCCTTGTTTATCAGTACCGTTAGTTTGTCCTGCTCAACGTACCCATCCACACGGATGTCTTGCTCGGTCACACCCGCCACGGATGCAACCGCTTTCTTGATTTCTAGCGCCAGATACACAGCCATCGGGCAGAAGGGCGATGACGGACGAAAAGTATACCGCACACATCCCTCAGGAGTCACGGCCAGATCCTCGATGAGCCGCATCCGCATCACATCAATACCTGTCTCAGGATCGATGACACCCTTCAACGTGTCTTCAACGGCGGCCTTCATGGTTGCGGTTTGATCACTCATCTCTTTCGCCTTCCAATCCGATCCACTGCATGACACGCTCATACACGGACCGCAAGGCTTCTGCTGCTTCCGAATCCGGTGCAGAAGCCGTCACAGGCTCTCCCTGCACCATGGCACGGGTCACCTCGACATCATAGGGGATTTTTCCCAGAAGCGGAAGACTCTGCGCATGGCATGTCTCCTCAATGTCAGCGCAGCCTTCAGGGTAGATATCCGCCTTGTTGATACAGACCGCCGAAGGTACTTTGAAGTGCGCCGTCGTTTTAAGCACACGCTCCATATCGTGTACACCGGAGGTCGTAGGCTCGGCGACGACAAGCGCATAATCCGCACCAGACACTGCAGAGATGACCGGACACCCAATTCCAGGGGGACCATCCACCAGCAGCAGATCAGCTTCACTATCGAGTGCCAGTAGACGCGCCCGCTGCTTAATCAATGTCACCAACTTACCGGAGTTTTCCTGCGCGGGGTATAGATGGGCGTGCAGCAGGTGCCCATAGCGACTTATCGACCGTGCCCAGTATCCTGCGACTTGGTCTTCCATATGAATCGCCTGTTCGGGACAAACATGCACGCATGCCGCGCATCCCTCACAACTAATGCTATCAACCTTTCTTGCCCCCGCTCCCTTCACGATGGCGTCAAAACGACAAACCTCTTCACAAACCCCACAATCGACACAACGATCTGGATCAATCACGGCAAGGCGCCCACCTTCAAAGGGTTCCTGCTCTGTCTGCTGCGGCGCCAACACGAGTTCAAGGTTTGATGCATCCACATCCGCATCGGCAAATACACCGGTGCGATAAGGATTCAGGTGAGTGAGATGGGCAAAGGACGCCGAAACGCTTGTTTTGCCCGTTCCCCCTTTGCCGCTTAAGATAACAAGCTGCTTCATGAACACGCCCCTTCCTCTGCAATCCTGCAAAGATCCACAGCCAATTGTTGGAAGCGCTTGCGGTATGCGGGATCCGCATCCACCAGGGGAATGCCGCGTGCCAGCGATTCCCCGATGTCGCGTGATAGCGGGATGCGCATCAAGACAGGGAGGTTTTCCTCTCGACAATAATCGTCTACACCCTCATCACCCACGCCGTCTCGGTTTATCACCACTGCCGTTGGAAGCTGCATGGTGCGCGTGAGTTCGACTGTGAGCTGCAGGTCATGCAGTCCGAAGGGGGTCGGTTCTGTAACGAGCAGCACCACATCAGCCCCCGCCATGGTTTCGACCACCGGACAGGATGTGCCGGGCGGTGAATCACGGATGATCCACGTTTCGTCTCCTTGTACGTGCCATGACTTCAGCGCATGGATAAGGGGTACTGCCATGGGCTCGCCCACATTCAGGTTGCCATTGGAAAAACGAATGCCATCTCGCGCCACACCGCGTCCAAGCACACCCTGAGGGTGGAGGATCTCATGAATAGCTTCCTCCGGACATTGCAGTGTGCAGCTTCCACAGCCATGACACAACTGCGGAAAAACCATCACTTCCTTTCCCACGAGCACAATGGCATGAAACTCACACACCTCTGCACAGCGTCCGCATGCCGTGCAACGTGCACCATCAACCTCCGGAATGGGAAGGCCAAACTCATAGGTTTCTTCAAGCTGCGGGGAAAGGAAAAGATGAGCGTTCGCACCCTCAACATCGCAATCCAAGAAAAGCGGATCCTGGTCTTGCAGGGCAATGGCCAGACTGGTTGCAACGGTGGTCTTGCCTGTGCCACCCTTCCCGCTTGCTACGGTGACAATCATAATGGTTCTACCGCATCCCCCGATGGGAAGGCCCGGTCGCTTGCTTGACCTCAACCAACTCACCGGCAGCGAATGCATCGAGCAGATCCCCGATCGGCGCAGCGTCCGCTTTGAACATGCGAATACCCGCTGCCGAAAGCGCACGGAAGGCATTGGGGCCATAACCGCCGCTGATAATCGCCTCCGCGCCAAGCTCGCCAATGAACTGTGCAGCCTGGGGCCCCGCTCCACCAGCTGCGCCAATGGCTGGATTCTCCCTGGCGGTGAAGGAACGATCCTCTGTCTCGACAATCAGAAAGGTGCTGCAGCGGCCGAAGCGCGGATCGAGTTTCGATTCCAGCGTTTCACCTTCGGCAGTGAAAATCAGCTTCATGACATTCTCCTTTTTCAAACATACGCTACCGGGATTTCCGGGCGTTCGGTTTCATTGCAACGCAAAAGGCGAGGTAGGATTGACCATCGTGATCAGGCGCACCCCGAAGGCATGCACTTGACGGAAGCTCGCACCCTGGCTGACAGCTGTGCGCACGGGATCCAACTTTTCCACAAGTGAGCCCGACAGCATATCTACACCATGGTCGAAGAGAACGGGGCTGAGCGGTGTGCTGGGTCCCAGCACCATCACAAGACAATCTTCCCGACATAGTTCGAGCAGATCGGGCAGTGTGTGGTTGATGAGCGTCATCCCCGTGATCGCCGCCACGTCCATCTTTGGCAGGATGTACGGGGCGGCATCTGCCGGCAGGTCTCCCTCTTTCGGGTTGAGTTCAAGCACGTTTAATTCACCGACAACGTCCCGCAAGCGTGGTATGAAGGGGAAATGGCCCACAATGGCCACGCGCCGCTGCTTGCCATATTGTGCGATGACATGTTCGGCGTTGCCTTCAACCCAGCTTTCACAAGGGGGGGGCGATACGAGCGCGTTGCATGCAGCTGTGCCAAGACTGCGCTGGGTGGGCACATCAGATTCCAGCCAACCAGCCATCTCCCTCGCACCGACGGATGTCAGTTTCCCGGCATCGGGAACGGCAGGAGGACCCCCATGATCATGGGGCGCCTCAAGGGTTGAAGCAAGGCCGCATCGCACCTCACCGCCCACCGACACGGTCACGCAGGTCCAGTGAAGGCCGATGCGCACATCGGTCACCTTCCCATCCGGCAAGGTATTAAGCAAATCCGTCAAGATCGACATCCATCACTCCATTCTTCTCGCGAGCTACAACTCACCCATCCATATCTTCGGCTTCATAGGCGGCGATGACACAATCCAGATTCCGCCGAGTCCGGCGCAGCTCATCGATGAACCAGGTAAGCTGAACCTGCCCAGCATGCGTAACGACATACACCCGCCGGCGCGGGCCCTCGCTCGCCTCGTCCCAATGCGATTCGAGCCAGCCCTCCGCCTCCATCTCCCGCAACGCACGATAGACCATACTCACGTCCAGCCGTTCTGGATTGAAGCCAAACGCTTCAAGGTCTGCCTGCAATTGGTAGCCGTGCGACGCGCCGCGCTGGATGAGAAGCAGCAGACAGGGCTGCAGAAATCGACGCAGCTGTCTGCGGCGCCCCTGCCCCCGTCCGGATCCCCGCGCGGCTTGCCGTTCTGCCTTCATGAGATTGAGTGTAGGAACCTATAGACATAATGTCAATAGTTGACCCTCACCCCTGGTGATGATAATCGTCCTCTCCGCTATGTGCAGAGCGGGCAGAATGAGTACAATAGAGAAGCAGTTGAAACCTTGGTATGTCGAAGAGGAGAGCCATGCCCCCACGAGCGATCAAGCCCGACATCTACTGGATCGGCGTTAACGACCATGACACAGAACTCTTTGAAGGCCTATGGCCGATTCGTGACGAGGGCGTTTCCTACAACGCCTATTTGATTCGCGATGAAAAGACGGCCTTGATCGATCTGAGCAAGGAATTCATGACCACCCCCCTGCTTGACCAAATCCGCGCCCTGGCGGACATCGCTGATGTAGACTACATCATCATCAACCACATGGAACCGGATCATTCGGGCGCGCTCACTCGCATCCTAGAACTTGCTCCCAACACGACCCTTCTCGGAACGCCCAAGACAAAGGAGATGCTGGCATCCTTTTACGGAATCAAAGACAACATCCAGATCGTCGAGGACGGCGAGACACTCTCGCTGGGAAAACATACTCTCCGCTTTGTCCACACCCCCTTTGTGCATTGGCCTGAGACCATGATGACGTACGAGGAGACACAACAGGTGTTGTTTTCCTGTGACGGCTTCGGCGGGTACGGTGTGGTGGAGGAAGGCATCTTTGACGATGAGACCTCACGGCTGGATTATTACAAGCAGGAATCGATGCGCTATTTCACCAATATCGTCTTGCAATACAGCAAGCCAACGCTGCGCGCGATCAAGAAGCTGAACGATGTACCCATTCACATGGTAGCCCCCTCCCACGGCCTTATCTGGCGGGAACATCCCGGGGACATCATCGAGCTGTATAAACAGTGGGCTGAGTGGGGGTCAAGCCCGACCCGCCCGGCGATCACACTGCTATACGCTTCGATGTACGGCAACACAACCCGAATGATGGAAGCTGTGGCCGCAGGGGCGAAACGAGCAGGGGCTGAGCTGGAGACTTTTGACGTTACCCGAACGCATCCAAGTTACATCCTTCCAGCCATACTGCGAAATAAGGCCGTCATCATCGGAGCTCCTACCTATGATGGTGCGCTTTTCCCAACCATGGCGCACCTCTTGGACATTGTGGTACGTAAACGAATCCAGAAGCGGGTCCTCGCACTTTTTGGAAGCTACGCCTGGAGCGCTGGCGCCCAGAAACAAATGGAGGATATTCTCAAACCGCTCAAATGGGAGTGGCTCGACACGCTCGAATTTGAGGGTGGGCCTGACGAGAATGACCTGACGCGCGGCGAGGCTCTCGGCGCCCATGTCGCAAGGGTTGTGCTCGATAACCCAACGTAGCCCTTAAGGCATTGCTTGCCATACAAGGAAAAGGCCGCCCTTCATCCGGCGGCCTTGTTGTTTAGCTGCTTTCGATCAACCTTGATAGCCGGGGATGGAAAGTATTTCTCCGCCCTGCTCAACCTGCCAGAATGGCATCCAGGCCACGCCGAACAGTTCTATATGAATGTCCTTTTTGTACGGTGTGAGTTTCACCTCGCCTACCCGGGCGGCGATGTCTTCCCAGCGATCCTCGAGCTCGTCTAATTCATCAGCCAATTCTGCCTGCAGCTCAGCGAGATCTTTCTTGTATTCCTCAATCGCATCCTGTGACTCTTCCACGTCCGCTTTTGCCTTCGCCGTCATGCGGCGCTTTGTAAGCGATGTGGACACCCGACGCGAACGTCGTGAGCTTGTGAACAGCGTAAGTACATTTTCCGCATGCGTCGCGATTTCTTCCATTTTTCGAGAGGAGAGTTCAGCTTCATCTTCAGCGAGCTCACGTTCTTCCCGCTCGACCTTATCCTGCAGCATTCGTATTTTCTTTTCATACTTTTCTCGCAGCTTCTCCGTCTCTTCCTGTAATCGCTCACGGGCCGCGGCAGAACACTGCCGTCGAAACGCTGCCTTTGACGTCCCGGGCTTGGCTACGAGTTCCAGGTCGTCGTTGGAAAGCAAGACCAGGGGGCATTCATGGTAGATGAAATCGGCAAAATCCGACTTCATGGAGGACAGCAGGGATTTCTCGTTCAACGGCGCTTCCAGATCGGCATACGAGCTGCCTTTCAGCGCCCGGGTCGCAAGAGCCTTCATGTCCACGCTCGTGGCACGATGATCATCCCAGCGAATCATCCCGCGCGGATCCGGATCGGCAACCAGCGCGGTCACGCTTGCAGCATGGTCAATATCATGTTTCCGGTCAAGATACCGCACGACAGCCTGGGCAATAAGCGTTGGTCGATAGGCCAACCCCTCTGTGGTTACTCCATCCGGTGAGAGCTCTTCCAGGCGCAGCGATTCTGATGCTGTGAGGTTGTTGGGAAGCAGCACATCATCATAACCGGCAGGCACCTTCGGTCGAACAGCGGACGCGCCAACATCGGGCATGCGCCGGGGCTGTGTGGTCGGCTCGTCCTGCGAGGGTCGGGAGCCCCTGGATGGTTCAACGCTTTCCTCGGCGATCTTCATCCCCACCATCTCATTCAGGTCCGCGAGCTTATCGCGGGTAACCGGACCGCCCAGGTAGGCCATAGCCCAGCGTGTATAAAAAACCTCAGGTTCATCCTCATGGACATTGTGAAGGATAAACACACGCTTATCGAGGGAACTGATCAGCTTGTCAACTTTCTTTCTGTCCAACCCGCTATTGCCTACACTGATGCCTTCCAACCCATCCAGCACGCGCGCCTTATCCTGTTCCGTCTGAAGTTTCCCGATGAACCACGTTCCGGCATTGCTCAACGCCTTGTAGTCCAGATCGATGGGATTCTGAGTGGTGAGCAGGAGACCGAGGCCAAAAGCACGGGCTTGCTTCAGGAGGCGAATCAGCAACGGTTTGGAGGGTGGTTTGCTCACCGGCGGGAGATAGCCCAGCACCTCGTCGAAATACAGCAAAGCTTGAAGCGAGGAGGAACCGGACTGTCTCCGCATCCACGCCTCAACAGCTGCGAGCAGCAGGGTGACGAAGAACATGCGCTCGCTTTCCGGCAGATGTGCGAGATAAAAGATGGTATGACGCGCTTTTCCATCCTCCGTCCAGAGCAATTTCTCCACGTCCAGTGGTGCGCCTTCGCGCCAGGACTCAAACGTTGGAGCCGCAAGGAGATTGTTTAGAAGCATCGCCAGTTCAAAGCGATCATCCGAGGGATAAAACTTCTCCACATCGAGGGCGCCCAGTTTCTCGAATGGCGGTGTCTGGATGAGTTCAATCAGGTGTTCGAGGGAAAGGTCTTCGCCCACCTGCCATGCTTCCTCAAGGATATTCGCGAGGAGGATATGTTCACGCGAGCGAACAGGGTCTGCTGTCACACCGACCAGGGCGAGGAGAGCGGTGGCTGTGCTCGCGATGACTTCGAGCATCAACTCCTTGTTGTCCTCCCAATCCAGCTCAGGCGCGCCCAGCGATGCGAGCACGCTCACCGGAATGGCAGCATCAGAGCCGGGTGTATAAATCCCATATTGAACCGACTCTTTCACTCGCCTGATTCGATCCGCACCGATCCCCCATTCGCCAAGCCCTTTCCGCCAGAGCGAGGCGACGCCCTCAGCAGCTTCCTGCAAGGACTTGCCTTCCCGGCGCACCTGGTCGGGGTCAAGCCATGCTTGAAAATCGGCCGGTTTCAGCTCAGGAAAATGCAGAAGCAAGTTGGCAATATCGCCCTTGGGATCAACAATCAAGGCCGGAATGTTCTTCAGCGCGGCTTCTTCAAGAATGTCGATGCACAATCCCGTCTTGCCGGATCCCGTCATCCCCAAAACGACGCCATGTGTCGTGAGATCATCAGGATCATAGGTCACGTTCTGTTTGGTTGTCTCACCCTTCTTCCAGTCGTACTCACGGCCGATGAAAAACAATCCCTCTTTGTCCACGATGTCCTCACTTCCTTGTATCCTACGGCGCTGCCAATGCTCTGATGCGCGCATACTCCTCTAAATATGCTTCGGCCAATTCCTGGCTGTAGATGATCAGCAGATTCTCGTCGTTTCGCTCCTCTGCACTGCGGCTAAAATTGTAGGAGCCTGTAATCACAATGGCATCATCAACAATGATGACTTTATGATGCATCTTGTCGGCATTGCCGTCCAGTAGCAGATCTGCGCCAGCGCGTACCAGACGATCCACATCACTGCCTGTATTGGCGGCTTGCCCGGAGTCGATGACGCCTTCAACATGCACACCGCCTTCGATGCGCCCACAGATGGCATCCGCTATGGGGTCCAGGGTAAGCGAGTACGCCAGGATGACGATGCGATCCTGCGCCGCATCGAGAAGTTCGACAATCTGCACAGCTGCCATATCATCCGGCGAGAAATACACTTCCACATCCACATTAGTGAGGCTCAACCGTGGATAGGGTGTATCCATAACAGAGGCCATGCCGAAGCGGCCCTCCTCAAACATTTCCTCAAACTCGACGAGGTAATTTGCCGCTGCTTCACGCGAATGCAGATGGAGAAGGTTGTTATCATGTCGATAAGCGCCATTCAAGGTATAGTTCATCGAACCCGTCCATACATCCACGCTGTCAATAATGGTGAATTTATGATGCATCAGCGCGTCCGGGGGATCGGTCACGACCTCAATGCCGGCTTGCAACAAGTCGATGATCTCTTCTTCATGGGCGTAGTCATCGTCGGTTACAACACGCACTGCAACCCCGCGTTGATGCGCCTCAATGAGGGCATCGCGGATGCTCCATAAATCGAGCCGGAGAACAGCTACATCCACACTGTAGCGCGCATTTCGGATGGCTTCAGCAAGATGCTCATCAATCCCACCCCGGCGGCTAGAGGCCGACGGGGCATACGGTTCGGAGAAGAACACCTCGATGTCTCCACCAGCCTCCACAGCGCCGGCTTGTTCACCAATCCCATGGTCAGGTTGACGTTGAAACCAGAGGAAGAGGCCCACTGTGAGGATGAGCAGAAAACCCGCCAATGGATTGCGCAGCCGGTTCACCTTCCCGTCATCACTCATCTGCTCTCCTACCTGTGCATGGACTCGACCCAGGTTGTGGCATTATACAAACCGCACTACCGGTCGGCAATCTAGGCTCCTGGATCAGGCTCTCCTACGTAGCCTTTGCAGGCTTTCACCAGGCACGCAACCGACCTTTCCTCCTGCCTCCATATCGGGCGTTTCGGTGACGATACACCCGGGAGGCGAGCCCAGGCCGCTCACGTCTTCCGCCGGACTATAATCGTCCAACAGGCTCGTCAACTCGCCGAACGCAGCGCCATGCTCGATAAACGGCATGTCCGCAAGCAGGTCAGCATGCACCAGATCATACTGCCAGCGAAGCACATGCGTCCCCTGTTTGGTTGGATCGGGATGGAGACATTGGATCCATTTTCCTTCTTTACCCATCGCTGCGCGTTCAGTCAGTCGTGTCCCTTGTCGGCATGGTATCGAAAACAACCTACAAGATGATCGTCCACCATGCCCACGGCCTGCATGAAGGCATAACAGATGGTTTTGCCGACAAACTTAAAGCCAAGCGCCTTCAACGCCCGGGACATCGACTCTGACTGGGAACTCGAGGCTGGCACTTGATCCCATGTCTCAGCCGGAGGGCCATAATAGGTACAGCCATCGACGAACCCCCACAGAAAGCGATCGAAGCTCCCCGGTTCATTGAAATGGTCAAGAAAGGCGCGGGCATTGGTGATGGCAGCGCGGATTTTGAGCCGATTGCGGACGATGCCCTCATTGGAAAGCAGCCGCTGAACATCCGCGTCGTCGTAGGCTGCAATGACCGCAGGCTCAAAGTTGTGAAACGCCTCGCGGAAGTGCTCACGCTTGTGCAAAATGGTCCGCCATGATAAGCCAGCCTGGAAGCCGTCGAGGATTAACTTCTGAAAGAGAAGGTCGTCATCGTGAATCGGGACTCCCCACTCATGATCATGATAGGCTTCCATCAAAGGATCGCCGTCTCCAAAACAGCGTGTACGGGGCATGCTCCCCTCCTCGAACGCACCAACTGAAACGTCAGTCGCTGGTCATACGCCCGGCGTCGCCAGCCCGGGCGTGAAGCGTTTGCTTGCGGTAGTCCACGATCTTCAGCAGGTCATTGATCCCGCTTGTGCCGGCCGTAAGAAAAAGGGCGCTTACCAGCACATCAAGTAGACCAGCCGTTTGCACCCCCAGCGACAGCAGCAGTCGGAAGTGCAGCGCCATTGTGAGCAGAAGGCTGACGCCAAGTGCTAGACAACTCATCCACAAGGCCTTTTGCGGTTTTAGCCAGTGTTCCAACAATGGGTCAATCAGCTCCAGCAATTGCTGGATAGCCAGACTGACTACAAATGCAGGTGCGAGAGTCTCGACAAGCCCGTTCATATGTCCTCCCTGTCTTCTCGAGCTAGTAGCATGCATCCCCTTGGAGCTTGGCATCGATGATAGGGGTCGCTCAACGTGCATGCAGTTTGATAACCGTCACTCCATCTCCACCCTCTGAAGGTTTGCCTGTTTCCACCGATTGTACATGACGGTGATTGCGGAGTGCCTGACGTACAGCCTTGCGCAGAGCGCCAGTGCCCTTCCCATGCACCACCCGTACGAAAGGCATGGACGCAACAAAAGCCGCATCGAGGCGCGTCTCCAGCGCATCCAGTGCTTCATCCACGCGATACCCGCGTAAATCCAATTCCAGCGGAGGGGGAGCTGGCAGCATGGAGCCCGTCTTGCCGGTCGACCCGGTTGCAGGTCGTTGGCGAACGTCAACCCGATCGGCACCATCGGAGCGATGTCGCAGTTCATCAAGCGAAGCCCTCAGTCGCAGGTTGCCGATTTGAACTTCCGCGTCAGCGTCATCCAGCGCCGTGATGACACCTTCGGATTGGATGCGCTCCACAAGCACCTTGTCGCCCACTCGAAGGGGGCGTTCTCGACGCGGCGCTTCATGTACAGGCTCAACTTTTTTCTCTACCTGCTTTTCAATAGCGCTTAGGTCAACGTCCACGTCTTCGACTTCATCCAGAGGCTTTGCCGCTGCCCGGAGCCTGTTGCGCAGTTTGCGGAGCTCCTCTCTGACATGCTCGGTTTCCTGCTCGCCTTCCAGGCGGGCTTCCTCCAGCAGGGCGCGGCGCTCTTCGGCCATACCGCGCAGACGACTCTCAAGCTCCCGCTCCTTCTCCAGCGCCCGTGAATGCGCGTCTTCCAGATCCTTGCGTGTCCGGAGAGCCAGGTCGCGCTGGTGGTGGATCTCATCCAGCAACGAATCTGCCTTCAGATCCTCCGGGGAGACCATGCTGCGTGCGCGGTCGAGTACCCCGGCAGACAAACCCAAGCGTTCAGCAATGGCCAGCGCATTCGAACGACCCGGCAACCCAATCACGAGTCGGTAAGTGGGTTGCAGGGTGTCCAGGTCAAACGCCATGCTTGCATTGACAGCACCGGCGGTGTTCTGCGCATACACCTTCATCTCTGGATAATGCGTGGCAATGAGCGTTGTGATGCGACGCTCGATGAGTTCATCAAGGATGGCGCGCGCAAGGGCTGACCCTTCCTGGGGATCGGTCCCCGAGCCTAACTCATCCAGCAACACAAGCGATTTCACCGTTGCCGTCTCAAGAATACGGGAAATGTTGGCGATATGGCCGGAGAAGGTGGAGAGGGATTGCTCAATGGATTGCTCATCGCCGATGTCGGCGCAAATGGCGTCAAACACGGATACTTCTGAACCGGACGTGGCGGGAATATGCAGTCCGCATTGCGCCATGAGCGCAAGCAGGCCAGCTGTTTTCAGCGAAACGGTTTTCCCGCCCGTGTTTGGACCGGTGATGACCATCGCATAGGCTGGTTCTTCCAGGGTGAGGTCGATCGGCACGACACGCTGAGGATCGAGCAGCGGGTGGCGTGCGGCGAGGATGCGCAGGGTGGAGCCGCGTCCATCTTCCCCGCTAAACGCCTTCAGGATGGGCTCCGATGCCTGGATGCGATCTGCATAGCGCGCTTTGGCCAGCGCAAGGTCAAAGCGGGCAAGGCCTTGTACAGTCGCCTGGATGGTGTCTTGCTGCTCGGCAACACGCTTTGAGAGCGCGGCGAGGATCCGGCGCACCTCGTCCCGCTCTTTCAATTCAAGCTCCCGCAATTGATTGTTGAGTTCGACGGCCTGTAGCGGTTCGATGAAGAGCGTCGCACCGGAAGCCGACTGATCGTGGATCACACCTTGAATACGACCTTTGAACTGTGCCCGAAGGGGAATGACGTAGCGTCCATCCCGCTGGGTGACAATCGCTTCCTGCAGCATCGCGGCAAGACGTTCATCAGACGTCATCCGCAGCAATCGATTATGTACACGCTCCCGAACAACGCGCATCTCTTGTCGGCAATTCGCCAATACCGGTGATGCGCTGTCCAACACCTCGCCGCGATCATCCAGTGTGCGGGAAATCGCGTCCACAAGCCCATTGGCCGGCTCAAGGCCTCCGATGATGGACTCCAGCACCGGATAGGGCTCTTCCTGCCGTTCGAACATGCGGCGCAACCGGCGCGCAGCAACCAGGGTGCTCTTGATGTCGAGGAACTGTTCGGGTTCCAGCACACTCCCGCGCACAGAAGCCGCCACAGCTTCCCGCACATCATGCGCGCCCCCCACGGTGAGATCCAAGTGAAGGCTTAATAGATGGCGAGCCTCGGTCGTTTCCCGCTGGCGGAGGATAGCCTCATCCAGCTCGGTGCTGGGTTCCAGACCCAGCGCCAGCGCTTTGGATGCAGAAAAGTGAGCATGATCTGCCAGTTGCTCAAGAACGGCAGGAAGTTCGAGGGTTATGTGTGATTTGGTATCCATCGCAGCAAGAGTCTAACATGGATTCAGCAGCGATCCTTGTGTTGCATACCGACCTCAGGTGCTGAATTAAGGGTAGGATACCGATCCTAGGATGACCCTCCCATCCTGATTGATCAGCGAGAACCGGGCTTGAACAGGATCATATCCCTCAATGCCCCAGTCCAGTGTGTAATCCCCCGGATCGAGCTCGGCGCTCCACGTCATCACGATAAAAGCCGGGCCATCAAGCTCAAGGGATTCCGGATTGACCAGCATATCCTCTGATGCTGCACGGCTATCCCCTTCAGCATCCCGCAACTGCCATTCCCCAACCAACGTTTCTTCAGGCACATCCTCATGTCGAATGATGCCGAAGCGGATCTCTATCTCCGACCCACTCTCCGCAACGTCGAGGGTGAGCTCCAATGGCTCATCCACCTCAGTTGCTGTATCCAGTCCCGCACAACCGACCAGGGCAAGAAGCAGCAGGGTGATTGTGCCCCATTTCATCCAATGCATCGCATGTCCTCCATCTCTGATAACTGACGACCTTCAACTCCATTCCTGAAGCATTTTCTTCGGCCGATGTCCTTGCTACTTACCGCCGATGCACCCTATCTGGTTCAAGAAAGGCGAAGCAGGCTCCCAGAAGGGAGCCTGCAGTGTAGTCCAATACCGGCTTTGTCCGCAAACCATCATATCCCGCAGAGGTAGCCAAACCGCTCCTTTAACTCGCCAACCGTCAGGTTGGTCAGACTGGCCATCTCAGCCCAGAGCGGTTCATTCTCCGCATCCTCGGGTTTCAGCCGGATCATGAATCGATACGCCGAACGGTAGGTCAGCGAATCAAGATTGACCTTACGGACCTCGGTTCTGCCCGTCTCGGGATCCATCATCGCATCAAATGGCATTGGCACAATTTGATTGCCCTGGATGGAAATGGTGGCGTGACTGCCTCCTTCAGTAAGGAACTCAACGGCAGCCTGACCCAAACTGCGCGTGTAATCCACATCATAGGCGTTGGGCGGCGCACAGCGAACTTCATAGCCAATACGCTTACCAACGACACGTACACCGTGGACGCCAAGCGCTTCCAGTTCTCTGGCCACTTCGCGTTTGAGGAGCATGGCTGAGTCAATCTCACTCAAACGGATATGTCCATGTGCATCAACCTCGACGTTCTCCAGCTGTGATAAATCATCTTTACAGATGATCTCGATGAGGCCTTCGGCGCCCAGCAAAATACCATAGGGACGCCCCATCGCCATACGTTTCAGAATCGTCGAAACAAAGATGTCCGTCACCCGGTGGAGGGGAATGTCCTTCCCGCCAAATTCCTCCGGGATCACCGTCACCGTCGCTCCGGCGCTCATCCCCATGCCGATGGCGAGGTGCCCTGCGTGCCTCCCCATGCCAATCACCAGGAACCAGCGCTGACCTGTTGTCGCATCCACAAGCAAGTTGCGAACAAGCTTTGAGCCGACCTCCCGCGCGGTTTCATACCCAAAGGTGGGAATGCCTTCTGGAAGGGGAAGGTCGTTATCAATCGTCTTCGGGACGTGCACAACCTGGATCTGCGCGCCGAGTTTCTCCTGGGCATATTTCGAAACACGGTAGGCAGAGTAGGCGGTATCATCGCCGCCAATGGCGATGAGATGGGTGATCTGCTCCGAAAGCAATGTGTTGACACAGTTTTCAAGCAGGTCCTCTGACTTGGTGGGATTGGCCCTTGATGTGCGAATAATGCAGCCGCCATCGAGGTGAATGCGGCTTACGTCAACAATGGACAGCTCCTTCCCCACCAGCTTGCCTTCTGCAAGATACCGGAACCCCTCATAAATTCCAAAAACCTCGTAGCCCGACTCCAGCGCGACGATCGTCGCGCCATGTATCACACCATTTGTGCCGGGGGCAGGTCCACCACCCATCAGAATTCCGATTTTGCCACGCTTCTCTTGTGTACGCATTCCCAGTCCTTTGTTGAATCCATCGTAGTCACAGCAAGACAACCGACGCAGAACCTGGTTCTGCTTCCTCAAACCAGGCGCCTGCCCTCACCGAAACTTGCAGGTCAAGTGATACAACCGCGCGGAGAGTCGCGGCTGGAAGATCAGACAAATTATAGTCGATTTTTTCCCTGCTCAGGACATGTCTACAGCACAGTTCCCGGCTACATGCCACGTGTAACAACGCGTAGCCTCACCCCCGGAAACCGCCCTCACTCGCCTTCAAGAGGCAGCTGGATGATGAACGTCGCTCCGCTTCCCGGCATGCTTTCCGCATGAATGGAACCGCCATGGCTTTCGACCAGACTTTTCACAATGGCCAGCCCCAATCCGCTGCCGCCCCTGGTCCGTGTCCGAGATGGCTCTACCCGGTAAAGCCTGTCAAATACATGCTCGAGTTCACCAGACGGAATCCCCTCACCCGAATCTGCCACCTCGATGCGGAGATTACCTTTCTCCTGAAACGCTGACAAGTGGATCATACTTCCCTCGGCCGAATAACGCAGAGCGTTTTCAAGCAAGTTGTCCAGCACCTGTTCCATACGCAGTGGATCGAGCAAGACATCCGGCACGTCATCAGCAACCTGCACATGGATGCCTACATGTTTTTCTAATGCAGCGGGCTGAAACGCGGAAGCGCACCGTTCCAGAAGCGGACGGATGGATACCTGCGTCCGGTCGAGTTTAAGATCGCCCCCATCCGCCAGCGAGAGCGTGCGCAGGTCTTCCACCAGCCGTTCCAGGCGACGGGCTTCATCATCGATGACGTTGATCATGGTCTCATCGACGGGGAGGACACCATCCTTGCCGGCGGCTGTGTGACCGAGGATGACACTGAGGGGCGTGCGCAGTTCGTGGGCGATATCCGCCGTCATCTGCTCCCGCTGCTCGAGCATGCGCTCGAGCCGTTCGTTCATCACGTTAAACGACGCCGCAAGCTGGCCCAGTTCATCCCTGGACCGCACCGTCACACGCTGGACCAGATCGCCATCCGCCATGGCCCGGGTTGCCCGATTCAATTCCTTTATCGGACCCGTGAGACTCCTCGCCAGGAGCAAGCCCAGCACAAGCGCCACTGCAACAGCGCCGATGGCGCTCTGCCAGAGTGTTTCCTGTAACCGCGCAAGGAATTCCTGGTCGAAGCGGTTGAAATTGACGGGCTGTCCTGCCACAAGGACATATCCCACCAGCTCCCCGTCAACAACAATCGACTTCCGGGCGGGAGAGGTATCCCCTGCAGGTGGCGGCATGCGGGGAGTAGCCGGACGAGGATCGATCTGATTCCCATACGGGTCTGTGACGTTCGGCGGGGTGTTCGGGTCAAAACGGTGCCAATCTCCTCCCCGATTTGGAGCGGGAAAGAGCGCATCCCGGTAGCCTTGCAGTGTGCCATTCATCCGGTAATAACGGGCAAGCGTATGGACAACTTCGTCCAGGCCCTGTTGGAACACATAGTCATCAAAACGTGCCGTCGTAGAGCTATACAGGACGCCGGCAAGAATGAGGATCCCGGTGAGCGCAATGAGCACAAAGGCAAGGATTAGTTTTGACTGCAGCGATCGGAACACGGTCACTCTCCCTCAAACGCATATCCTGCGCCATAGATGGTTTTTATGTAGCGCGGATTGCGCGGATCCGATTCCATTTTGGCTCGTAAATTCTTGACATGGGTGTCAATGGTCCGATCGTAGCCCTCATAGGCTGTACCCTGGGTGGCTTCGAGCAGCTCCATACGGGAGAAGACCCGACGCGGCGCCGACATCAATACGGCCAGCAGTGCATATTCCGAGGGTGTCAGACGAATGTTGACACCCTCCACCTCCACCCTACGCTCATCAGGATGGAGGACGACATGGCCAAACCGCAGACGGGGAGGCCTGGATGGCGTTGATTCCGCTCGCCGGAGGACCGCCCGGATACGAGCAAGGAGCTCCCGCGGTTTGAATGGTTTGATCATGTAGTCATCCGCTCCCAGCTCAAGACCGACGACAACATCTTCATCCGCCACTCGGGCTGTGAGCATGATGATGGGTGTCTGCGATTCTTTTCTGAAGCGACGCATGAATTCCAAGCCATCCATTTCAGGCATCATGATGTCCAGAACGATCAATGCCGGCGGGTTCCTCCGGGCTTTCTCCAGCGCCTGCAGCCCATTTTTTGCCCGCTGGACCCGGAACCCTTCTTTCTTCAAGTAGGCTTCCAGCACATTGAGCAGGCGCTCTTCATCATCCACAATGAGAATGGTCTCGTTCATGCTGTAACTCCCACTGATCAAACTCCGAGTGCTTCGGTTGAAGCCCTCTTTCGCACTATTCGTCTATCGTACGATCGCATTTCGTCAGATACGTGCGCCACGCAATTCAATGCACGTATCCAGAAGCATTCTTGGCTGGCTAAGACCTCCATCAGGTACAAATCCACGCAGCCCTGCCATGGACCCGATGCTCTGAGCAACTAGAACCTCTAATAAGAATGCTGCAGCATCCTTCCCACGCCAAAGAAATATCCTTCGCGTGAGAAAGACTACAACCCCGGGTTTTATAGCTCGTGCCTGAACTGGCTTCCTCATCAAGAATAGGTAGATTTTGTAACATGAATTTGAATGAATTATGTGGAAAAAGTGAAGAAGTCCACAGCCGTCATCGATCTCGAAGAACGGTAGAAGATGTCTAATAACCTATGGGCCTTTCATGTGTTGATTACGTTAATGTATGCGACCTGAATGCAACTCCAAAAGCCTTCTTACCCTTTTTCTCAAACAGCTCCTGGATGTGGTCGTCCATGGTGAGGTACAGGATCTGCCATCCCGCTTTCCCCAACCGCATCACCTGGTCAACAAGACGTTCACGGCGCGTCCAGTCGGCATACTGAAAAGCGTCATCAAGCACCAGGAACAACTGTTCATCCCCCAGCAGCTGAGCCGCGAAGGCCATGCGCAATGCAAGCAAGACCTGCTCCTGTGCACCGGTGCTCAACTCGTCCAGCGGGAAGGATTGGTAGGCATCAGAAACCACAAGTGCATCCCCCACCATCTCCACACGCTCATACCGTCCCGTGATCGCTTTCAACGGTTTCTGCACAAGCTCGGATTGCAGGCGAGCCGTGATGTTGTCATCCTCTTCCGCCAGCATCGCCTCGATGCTCTTGGCGGTGAGATTCTGACCGATAATCCTGGCTGTCAACGCTCTGTATGCAGTGGCTTTCTCATTGCGGACAGCCTGCAGCTGCTGGAGCAGTTCATCCCACTGGTCCCCCGACCCCGCACCTGTGTATTGGCGAATGGTGGCTTTCACCTCCGTAAACGCTTGCTTCTCTTGTTCGATCTCCTTGTGGACTTCTGCTAGCTGCGTTACGAGCTTTTCTACTGCGACTGGATTGTAGGAGACATCCACGGGCGCCGGTTCCCCGTCATCGATTGACACATTCAACCGTGCCAATTCGAGTGCAAGCGCGTTGTCTTCTTGATCCAATTCAGTTCGTTCCTCACGCAGCCCTGCTGCAGCCGAATTCCATTCCGATTCGCTCAATGCTGTGCGCTTCAATCTCCGCAGCATGCTGCGGATCTGGCTCCCAATCTCTCGCTGCTCCCTCTGACCGCCTTCCAGTTCCTCCAGCAGAATGCTGTGGCGTGAGTCCTGCTCCCGCAGTTCGTCCAGCTTGACGCGCATGGCGGGCTCATCTGCTTCTTCCAGGTCGAAACGATCCCGGAAAGCCTTGCGCAGCTCTGCACGCGCGTCCTCATCCGGGCGTACCGCCTGCCAGAGCGCCCATTGACGGACATACCATCCGGCGAGACCCACCCCGACGGCAGCGGCAACCGCTGCAAGGATAGGCTGCTGGACATACGCCGCCGCGATCCCTCCAAGCAGGGAAAGAATCGACAGAGACAGCAACCAGTAGGAAGGAGCTTTCCCCGCCGCAGGATGCTCCTTCAGCACGTCCAAGGCTTGCTTCAGCCACGCGAAATCGCCGGCAGCACCCGCAAGCGCCTCGGCCTGCTTCCTCTTTCGCTCCTCTTCTCCGCTCAGACGGTCAAGAGCTTCAAGATATTTCTCCAACAAGTCGAGATCCCCGAGCGGATATGCTTCCAGTTTTTTCCGGATCGTGTTCTGCTTCTCTTGAAGTTCGTGCGCCAGATGCCGCTTGGCCTTTTGTTGGGTTTCCAGCTGTTCTTCCAGCTCCGCTTCACGTCGCTCTAGTGCGGCCAAACGCCCGCTGGTGTATTCCTTGTTGACGGTTTGAAGCAGGTCCTCAACATTGTTGAGCTCCTGTCTCAACCCGTTCCGCTCCTTTAAGAGCCCCATGTTCGAACCAACGATGGCTCCGTTTTCAATGGAAGCCTGGCTGATGGTCTTCTGTATTTCATGCGTTATCTTCTCGAGGACGGCTGTCTGGGATAGGAAATGGCGAATAATGGCCCGGTCCACACCACCATCCGCATCCCGAACCATCTCCAGCTCTGCCCCTTTCACCACCAGCAGCCGTGCCAGATTGGATGGATACCCCAGATTATGTTCCTGCCAATATGTATCCAGTTTCCTGCTGCTATCAGGCGAGAACGCAGTGATATCATCTCCAAGGCCTTCAACAAGAACGCGACCCGACCCAGTGATGTCCCGCAGAGACCAATGGCGTGTTGACTGGAACAGACTCCGGAGCAGAAACTCGACCAGGCATGTCTTTCCCTGCTCGTTATGTCCATAAATAATATTCATCGAACCGAGTTCCCAATCGATCTCTGCGATCGGACCGAGATTCTTTACACGGATGGCCTGGATGGATACGGGCATATCACACTCCGTAAATGGTCTTTAACGCTGCAACCAGGATGTCATTTCGTGTGGGTTCGTTTTCATTCTGGACATCCCACTCAAGTTCCTCAAGGCGTGCTTTGACTCGCTCAACAATCCGGCTGCGATCGGGATCGTTGGTTGACGAAAGGTCGCTCACATCCACGTCGCCATCCAACACGTAAGCACGAAAGCGATCCTCCACAGTTCGTATCACGGCTTGTCGATCGCTGGCAACACCCCGCACTGTGGCGCGCACCTGCACTCTTCCTTCGTCTCCGGGCTCGAGTGCCCAACCCTCAATGATGCGATCCATTTCCTCTTCCAACCACTCCAGTTCCTGTTCCCCGGGCACACACAATATTTCAACCAAAAAACGCAAGGACCCGGAATGGAGCCAGCGCGGCTCAACCTTGTCGTCATCGAGATCATAGATGAGAAAACGTCGCCTGCCCGTCTCAGTCGGATCAAGACTGCATGGCGAACCCATATAGTGCAGATCGCTGCCGTCAAAGGGTTTGTGAATATGGCCAAGGAAGGTGCGGCGGGGATGGTATTCCTGAAGGTCCTTCGCGGTTAGCGGCATATACACACCGGGTTCCAGCGGGTGGGGGTCCCGCATGACCGGGATGTAATCTCCGTGAGCGATGAGTATCCACGGTCCTTCAGGAAACGCGCTTGCATGGGCTTCGAGTGCCTCGCCCATGTTCTGCTCCGCGTACGGAAGCATCATGAGCGGCGGGGCATCCCTGTCGATCGTAATCAGTTGTGGCTCTGTCACCACATGGACATTCGCTGCGCTGAACATGCGCTGCTTAAGGTGCATGTCATGATTGCCGCACAGCACCCATATCTCAAGCCCCATGTCATGGACATCATTGCAGAGTCTGTCAAAGTCATTGTGATTCGCCCGCTCCCGATCAAAAAGGTCTCCGGCAATCACGAGAGTGCGGAGTCCTTCCTCCAGCATGGCGCTGAAGATTTCTTCCAGCGTCTCATATCGCTCGGGATGGTCCTTCCTGGAAGTGAGATGGAGATCCGCGGTCAAGGCGATGTTCATCAAGCCTTCCTCTCAATATCCATGTGATGTGAACGGTATGTGGAGACCGCTCTGACGGTCAGCCATCTCGTCGTGTGGATTCGTGCCCCCAGACAACGCTAGAGACAGCCTCGCGGTTTCAAGGATAGCACATTCGCTCAGCGGCGCATTCCCCCATCAAGGGGATTGGGGGCGATCCCTCATCTGGATGAATATGGTTGATTCACGCGTGTTGCGTGCCCCCGGGCTTCATCATGCAGTCGCCTTCCCCGAACTCCACATCAACCGTGATGTGCGACATGTTGAAGGGTCGCAGGGCTTCCTTGATAGCCGCCTTCACGCGAACCACAGATTCCAGGCTGCTACTCTCCTTGAGCACAACATGGGTTGTCAGAACATGCTGCTCGCCATCAAGGGACCAGATGTGTGTATGATGGGTAGAGCAAACGCCCTCAATCCGGCTCAACAGCGCCTCGATCTGTGCTGTGGTGATACTTGAGGGAACAGCCTGCAGAAACAGAGTCAGCGTCTGTTTCAGGAAGGACACGGCGCGGAAAAGCACAACGACGGTGATGGCTATGGATAGAATGGGATCCAGCACAGGCGCATCAACAAACTGCAGCACCACACTCACGATCAACACCGCGACCCATCCAATCACATCTTCAAACAGATGCAACGCAGCCACCCTCGCGTTCAACGATGCATCCCCGCGCAGCCGGAGGACCGCCCATCCGTTGACCAGCACGCCCAGTAGTGCCAGCACCAGCATGCCGCGCGCATCAAACGGTTCCGGCTGGATCAAGCGCGGGATCGCCTGCGTGAGGATGTAGAGTGATCCGCCAAAGAGGATCAAAGCATTGATGAACGCGCCCAGCAGGGAAAAGCGGCGGTAGCCATAGGAGAAACGCGCATCACTATCGCGATGTGATAGGTGATCCAACAGCCACGCCATTCCCAACGATAGACTATCGCCAAGATCATGCGCCGCATCAGCGAGTATGGCGAGGCTGTTGGTTGCGAGCCCCCCGATAATCTCCACCACTGTAAATAGCAGGTTGATGACAAACGCGGCTTTCAAGCCACCATGGTGCTCATGTTGATGATGCATACTTCCACCCATACTCCTCGTTCTTGCGTTACCTACACCTATCGATCTTTCCACGAGGAACGATCCAGCTCCTTGCGAAAGAGAGTCATTGTCTTCACCTCTCGAAAACCTGAGGCTTCATACACCGCGCGTGCCTCAGGGTTATCAACATTGACGCTCAAGATGAGCTCCGCTGCCCCCAGCGCTGCAACCCGCTGAGCCAGCTCAGCAAGCATGGCGGTGGCAAGTCCCATCCGGCGATACTCGGGCTTCACCCCCATCTGGGCGATCCAGTATTCTTCACCCTCGATCCCATCTTCTCTTGGATAACGATGCACGACAGCATAGCCAGCCAGATCCCCATTCCACTTGACAACTAGGCTCAAGGAAGGAACAAATTCCGGGTCAGCAGGATCGGCAAAGTGATGCACCCAGACGTCTTCCTGACGCAACTTCCCGGGTCGCGTGCTGAAGGCGTGGGTGTAGGCCTGAAAAAAAAGCGGCGCAGTGACGGATGAATGCGGGAAAAAATGGATGCCCTCAGGTACCTGGTGCGCCGGGAGGTCGCCAACCACAGACCGACGCATTTCCACTTCGGCGAATTGGAACGAGAATCCTGCCTTTTCATACAATGCGACAGCATCCTCGCGTCGATCATAGTAAAGGATTCGCAACACTCGCCTGCGCCCATTGGCTATGTGATCCAATTGGGTTATTGCTCGTCTTTCCAAACGATGCAGAAGCTCAGCTCCGATACCATGCCCACGCCAAGCAGGATGAACCCGGCCATCGAGGAAACCCTGCACCTCATCTGCTTCCTCCTGGAAAGAAATCCAGCCAGCTGCCGCGATCATTCCATCATACAGCGCAAGGAGGCTGTTGACCGCTGCGTACTCGCCATCCGATAGGCGCTGTGCCCAGGCTGCTTCATCCAGCACCAGGGTATCGCCATCAACCAAAGCGCATTCCTGCTCAAAAAGGGCGAGCGCGCGGACATCCCCCAACCTCATGGATCTCCACAACAGGTTCTGCTCCTCCAGCTTTTTTCCCATACCTCGCATCTCCACATAAAGAGATCAAACATGATGGATGGAGTCACGTTGGATGTCATGCGCCTTACATTTTACCGTTTCGCATGCTTCCAAGCAGTCCTCATCGCTTCACACATCCAAGAAGCCATCACCAACCGCGCTCGATCCCACAGCCTTCGACGGCGATACGCCAGTGCCCTTTGTTGAATGCCATTCCTCGTAGGAGAGATTGCTGTCAGATTTTGGACTTGAGTACGTCCTGAAGAAGATGAGCAAGGCGATCCGTGCCTTCCGATTTGACCATCCAGCCAGAAACATCACCGGCGAGGAGTTCGTCCAACTCATCCTTAAGCGGGTGTCCCGTCATCATCACAAATGGGCGCGGGTCGCCGCGGCCACGCAGGATGCGGAACAATTCCTTTCCCCCCATCTCAGGCATCACGACATCGCTCAGGATCAAGTCAATGTCCTTCCTCGTAGAGAGGATATCCAATGCCGCTCTGCCATGCTCAGCCTCCAGGGTAACGTAGTTTAACGCCTCCAGCACATCTGTCAGGGCCTGCCGGACGGTGCTGTCATCTTCAACGACCAGCAGCACTTCCCTTTCGCCTTTTGGAAGCTGGGAAATTTTAACAGGATCGGAACGCAAGGGTAGCGTTACCTCTGGAAGATAAATATGAAAGGTCGTACCTTCACCTAGTTTGCTTTCCACCTCAATTTCGCCATCGTGCTGCTTGACGATGCCATACACTTGCGCCAAACCCAGGCCGCTGCCATCGCCGGGTTTCTTTGTGGTGAAGAATGGCTCGAAGATATAACCCAGATCCTCCTCGGCAATTCCGGTGCCAGTGTCCTGGACAAGCAAGCGTACCCACTCACCTTCCAGCATGGATGGCACTGGAGCGGTCTGTTGATCTTCAATGGCCAGACTGTCCACACGCAGCCTGAGCAAACCCCCCTCCGGCATCGCGTCACGCGCGTTCAGTGCGAGATTCATCAGTGCTTGCTGAATGCGCGTGGCATCCACGTTCACGATGTGATCCCTGTGATCATAGTCGAGCTCAATTCGGATGCTTTCCGGGAGCGTGCGCTTGAAGAGCCGCACCTGCTCACGTACGAGACCCGTCAGATCCAATGAAATGCGCTCCAGAATCGATCGCCGGCTGAAATCCAGGATTTGTTGGGTAAGTGCCCCGGCGTGTTTGGCTTGAGCGAGGATGGTCTCCAGCCGCTCACGTGATCGTGGACTGATGGTCTCGTCCTTGAGGAGAATTTCGGCGTATAACGTGATGGGCATCAAGGCATTGTTAAAGTCATGCGCGATTCCGCCAGCAAGCAGTCCTATCGAGGCAAGGCGTTCCTGTTGATACGTGTGTGCTCTTTCCTGCCGTTCACGAGTGACTTCACGGAGGATAAGCACCCAACCCTGCACAGCCTTCGGACCGATTAGTGGCTGTGCTGCGGCTTCATACACTTGATCGCCATGGGAAATATCATGCCACACGACATCATCATTTTCCTCGAGAATTGGAAGGAGTGAATCATCCCCGAGCGCAGCAAGCTTATCACCCGGATTCACCTTCGCCAACTTTTCAAGATGCATGCTCCCGAGGAGATTGGACTGTATGTAATGCATATCCTCATCGATAAGGATGACGCCCTCTGGCACCGTGTTGATGACTTGCTGCACCTGACTCGCCTGATATTGGATTCGCGCGAGCAAACGCTCCTGTTCCTCGACCGCATGTTTCTGATCTGTGATATCCGTTGAAACCACATAGTAGCGGTTCTGATGCAAGTTGCGGGAATCTCGCGAAAAGCGATTTTGGATGTATCGACGCGTGCCGTCCTTACGTTCAATCCAGAGTTCGAACGTTTCTCCCTTGGCATTAAGCGAATCGATATTCCGAAGGAAATCCTTAACTCGGTCTGCTTCCTGAGGTGCCGCAAATTGCGTGAGTTCCATGCGCATGATGTCTGAACGGGAGTAGCCCAGGATTTCGCACAGCCTGTTATTGATATACGCAATCTTATTGTCCTCAAGAATCGTCAGACCATCCGAGATGTTCTCTGTCATCATACGGAAGCGTTCTTCCGACTCCCGCAGGGCATCCTCGGCCCGTTTTCGCATGGTCACATCTTCACCTGAAGCGAGTAGTCCAATAACCGTCCCATCCAGATCCTGGATCGGCGACGTACGCCAGTAAATCAGATGCTCTCTGCCGCTTCGCGATTGAACAGGTATCTCAATATCCGCATGGGTAGGCAGGGTGCCTTGCTGTATACGCTGGAGATAGTCCTGGAAAGTTACACGCATCTTCTCCGGCACAAATTCGTCAAGAAACGCCTTGCCATGTACATCATCCTCATGCAAATCCAGCAATTCGATGCCGCGCTGGTTTATTTCATGGATGCAGTAGTCCATATCCAGCGCGACCAGCATCACCGCCATCGTGTTCAGATAGGTCTCGGCGCGATCACGCTCGATACGCATTTGTTTTTCGACAAGTTTCCGCTCTTCGATCTCTTGCTGCGCAATTTCATAGAGGGATGCCTTGCGCCACGCAGCCGCAAGATGTTGAGAAAAGGCTGTGATAGCAGGGATATCCACCTCGGTCAGGTCTTTCCCCTGGACCGACAGCACGCCATGGATCTCATCCTCCACAAGAAAGGGAACGGCAATCAACGTATCGAATCCAAGCATCGCGGTGAGCTGACGGGCGAACCCTTTGAAAGGACGCGGTAGCACATCTCTCATCACGCTCACAACGTCCGAGGTGATAAAAGTCTCCCCCTCCCGCACCACAGGTCGATATCCTTCAACCCGGTCTACAGGAAAGGAGTAGGTGTCTTGATGCACGCCGACCAATTTTTCGATCGCATCCACAATGGCACGGTCAACACCAATATAGGTGGTATAGAGACGCTCCCCAGACTCATCCAGCAGAAGCAGCATGGTTTTAAAATCAATTAACGCTAGCTCTCTGGCAGTGGCATGGAACATCGCATCATATGTCAGGGCTCGGTCCACTTCCCGGCCAGCCCGTGTGAGAGCATTGATCAAGCGTTCCGACCGTATTTGAGGACGCATGTCTCGGGCAAAGGCAAAATTGTATTCCTCGCCATCATGCTGGATATAATTGGTCGTGATTTGTACCGGGATGATGAGGCCGCTTTTGGTGTGGTGCTTGCTCTCCATCCGTACCACACCTTGCTCACGAAGCTCAGCCCAATGTTCTTTCCACCTCTCGGGCGGAAACTGGGGGTCAATGTCCCATACGTGCATGCTGAGGAGCTCATCATGGGAGTACCCGAGCAAGGAGCAAGTCGTCTCATTGACGTATATAAAACGCCCATCCAACCTGATCCAGAAAGCCATATCCGCGAAGTGGTTTAGCGTGAACTGGATAAGCTCATCCGGCGCGTGGAATGAATCCAATCTATCGGTGAAGGAGTCCGGTGTCCGATTGACATCTTTCTCTGATGCTTGCGGTGATGAAGACATGCAAAGCTCCCGGGAAAATTGGAACCTGAAGGCTACTCACATTGTTGAATGCGAAGATGATAGCGAGCCATCCAGGGGTCATCAAGCACATTCTATTCTACCGAAACAATCGATTGATCGCATGGATTCTACGGAAGATACCCGGAAATTTATATATTTTTCCGAAGGGAAGGTCCAGGGCATATTGCACGATAATTGGTCATTCCTCCAGTATTGCTCGAACGGTTTCGCATCCCTTGCGTGAATTGTGGGAGGTGCTTGTTGGTGTATCATATAATCAAAGCATTGCTTTCTTTCGCTTTGCTTGCTGGAAACAAGAGGTCTCAACATCCACGCCACCCGATTGATGAGGGTGTTGCCTGCCGGCGTTCAGGCGCCGCCTCGCCCACTCCATTTCTTCTCAGTGGAGACCACGTACGGAGAGTTCGGAATGGGACAACTGCCAACAACTGAAAAAACCATCGAATCAGTCTGGGACATCGCTGCGGACGAATCGCGGTCGGTTACCTTTCTTCACGTGCTGGTCATGCTCATCCTCATCGCGATCGGTTTTATCCTCGGAGCGCTTGGCAGTATTGTTTTCCCGCTGGCTTTCGGTGTGAATTACTTCTGGATCGGAATCGTCGTACAGCAAGTGGGATCGATCTGGTTCGGGGGATGGGGAATCATCGCTTCGACCATCTTTCCTTTCCTCTCAAACGGGATCGCCGGAACACCCTGGTATATCTCCGCTGCCTATATCCCTGCAAACGCCCTGCAGGCTTTTCTTCCGGCGTGGGTATTCCGTCAATTCAAAGCGGACCCCGCCTTAACGTCGCTGCGTGATTACACCTTGCTGCTGGCAGCGATGATCGTCTCCAGCGGATTCGGCGCGCTGTGGTCCTCGCTTGTGTTAGTGCGCAGTTTCGATCTCCTAGAGATTGAATCGCTGCCGCTCTATATCTGGGGTTGGTTCGGGGGTAATGTGGTCGCCGGTCTCGTGTTGAACTTCCTCCTCCTGAAAACCTTGTCTCCCGTTGTTGTCCGTACGCTCGCCTTCGTCAAGCGCTGGTGGGCATAGGTATACTCCCGAGTCCGCAAACCACCGGTATGTACTCAACAATGTGGATGGACGCCTATCGTAAAACCCACCTCCTCCACATAGAGATAGGTCTCACTTCCTGCACAACCAGCGGAGGATTCCCGCAACCGCGTTCAAGCGTGGGACGCGCGCGGCGTAGGAATCGTATGCGTCACCAAACTTCTCCACATTCGCGGCCTCTTCAAGTTGAATCCCGGCTACCGTCATGCCGGCGCCAACAGCGCCAAAGAACAACGCCACCAGATGTTGAGAAAGAAAGCTCAGTCCTACGGCGAGCAGGATGCCGGAGAGATACTGGGGATGGCGGACAATCGCGTAGGGACCTTTCTCGACCAGAGTCTGGGTATGGATATACCCTTTCCCCTCCCGAACCTCACCCCAGCGGCGCAGCGCAAACATGGGCCACCAGCCAAACAAGGCTGACAGGTACAGCACGAACCAACCAACGTTCTGCAACCACGCATACGGAGCCTGCGCGTAGGTGAGCACCGTGATCACAAGCTGACCTACAAAAGCAATCGTGAGCAAGACCCCCTGAAACAACATCGTACGGTTCATAGCCCCCCCATTCCACGTTAGAGGATGAGGATCACGCCGAGGATGATTTCCGCTCCCAGGCTGATCCAGTTCGACTGTGTCGCCGATTGGTCCACAAAAATCGAGACCCCGCGGACAACTGCAATGGCCAGATAGCTAACCCCCAGCATCCAGTATGTTGACGGCTCCCGCGTGAGCAGTGGGATCATGCCCAGGGCGATGAATAATGCACCAAAGATGGAGCGGATTTCCGTTATACCCCTGCCGCCGACCACCGTCAATCCAATGAAGTTCTGTGCTCGCAGCGGGGTGAGGGTTGCAAACAAACCTGTTGCCACCGTGGCAAGCGCCGCAATCATCTTCAATATCATCACGAAATCCATCTTGTTGCTCCTTTGCTGCGTATCTTTTCACATGCGTATCAGGTCGACTCCACCGGGATGTAGAGCGACATGGTCAGCTTCCCCGTCTCTGGCATGAAGCGCTCATCGTACTGTTCAAGTTCCGGACCACCTGTGTGTCGCTAACCGGAGCCTGGAAACCACTCTTCATGGATGAAGCGGTTGGTCTCCATCAAGGTGGGTAAGGTGCATTCGAACGTAACGTAAGTTCCTCCGGGAATGGTGACTGCAAGCATGTCATCAGGCAGTTCGCCTCCCTCGGAGATGGGCAAGCCAGCCAGGTAATTGAAAACCCCCGAGCCCTCTTCGAAATCATAGATTACCCCATACGACACACCCGGCTGAAGCCTGTTGTCGTTGTCCGCATGGCGCGGCCAGAACGCACGCCATAACTCGGGAATCTCCTCCTGCTCATTTCTTCCCCGGTAGTGCATGCCTGCCACGACAAAGGACGCCAGCGTTTCCAGCCTGGGATCCATACAATCCTCCCCGAATGCTCTATCCTGCATTATTGCAGCCGGGAACGTTGAACAGCGGATAGGCAGGCTCTTCCGATCCTGCCTATCGCTGCTAGTACGTTTGTGACAGGGTTCTCTACACCGGCGCTAATGTACCGGCAAAGATCTGCCAAGCGAGTGCCGTCTTTGCAAGCAGGCTCAGGATGATGTACACACGCTCGCCGTAGAGATAATCCTTCCAGCGCCCCACCTTCTTGTACTGGAGGTACATGTTCAACGCAAAGATGTTGAAGAACACAAAGATCGTAGGGATGATGGCGTACACGAACGCCGGTGGTTCTGCCCCAGCGGAAGAAATCGATCCCCAGAAGTAGAGCACAATCACAACCCAGGGGACAATGCCTGCGAAACAACCATAGATGAAGGAAATCCAGTTAGTTTTTTCTGTGTACTGGTTGTGGTACTCCATCATGATGCCAAACAGGTTCATCGTGGCATTGATACCGAACATCAAAATCAGGCTTCCCAGATCCCATATGCCGACCAGCATGCCGATGAGCACAATCATCAGCGAGGAGCTGAGCGCATACTCATAGAAACGGACTGGGTTCATGCCCTTCTTCAGATTGCGCACGTACCACTTGTAGCCGAACGTTGCCAGGCTGAAGTGCGCCACGGCTGAAAGGAGCAGGAAGAGGGCGACGGCCGGCCCAAACCGCAATTCATAGAACAATTGCGGGTCTGGTGTCAGCGAGAAGGTATCCAGATCGAAGCGTAGATAGTTGGTGAAGATGGGATAGGTCGTATCGTTGCTCAACACAATCATGAGGATGCCCTGCAGGAGATGCAGAAAACCCATGATGGCATTGAAGCGTCTCAGGCCACGGTAGACGGCCTCAGGGCGTTCGTTCGTGCTCACAGCGTCAGTCATGTTTTCCTCCTTTGGTACAACAATAGAAATCGGTTTAATGATGGGAATCGCGTTTGCTGAAGTGAGGGTGGTCATGGATGGGATCGGTCCCATCCCATGGCTTATCCCGCGGGATCCACGCAGGAACATTCTCCAGGTAACGCTCGAACTCCTCACCAAAGCGGTTCTTGAGCCCGCGTTCTTCTGAGAGAGGGAGATAAATGGCATTCAACACAAAAAAGGCCAGGAACCAGAGAAAGATGGGAATGGATGTGAACAGCACGCCTTCCCCCAGCAGCATCAGCAGCACGCCCCCGATCATCGGATTGCGCATGTAGCGATACGGGCCCTCAACGATGAGTTTCTGTGCGGGATACCATGGGGCCAGAGTCCCATCGCCCTGACGAATGAAGAGGATGTTGGTCCACACGAAGAGCACGAACCCTCCGCCCAGCAGCAGGCCAGCAACAACGAGCCGAACGATGCTCAGCGGGAAGGTGCACATCCAGGCATAGCAGACGTCATTGCTCAGCTGCAAAATGGCCCAGGGAACAGCCACCAGCACGGTGAAGGGTAGCACAATGATGGATATGACGATTTGCAGCCATCTGGAAAGCATGGAAGCCCCCTTGCGTAGTCCGCATTGCAGCGGCGCTCTTGCTGTACACATCATATCAAATCACGGCATGCATGGTGAACCCAAACCGCAGCGCCTGAAGGCGGCGCTGCGATTCATCCAAGGCAATTGTCCTAAGCCTCATCGTGCGGACTGATCTTCCCGCGACCTTTCGAAGCCCACACAATGACTGCTACCCCGATCAGGGCGAGGTTCTTGATAATGTACTGCCCCTCGAGCGTAGGGGCATAGGGAAAGCGAGTGAACGTTTCCTGTGGCAGAAGCACGAGCGGCGACATGGTCCCAACCATCTGAGCCAGCATGATGACCACGGTGGCGCGTGGCAGCCAGCCCGTGAGGAAGCCAATCCCGATAAGCGTTTCCCAGGCCGCCAGGATGGGGACGGAAATGTTGGGCTTAAGGAGCCCAAAAGTCATCAGCTCAATCGTCCGTCCAGCGAAGTCCTCCGCCGGGCTGAGGCCAGGGAAGAACTTCAACACACCGAACCAGAAGAAAATAATGCCCACACCAATGCGCGCCAGGGTGATGGCATGCTGAGCCAGCCAGGTATTCATCCGATCCAATAATCTGTTCGCTTGGTCTTGCATCTATACATTCTCCTCACAACGTCCTGCTAATATTCAGATGGGTGAAAGCAGAGCACCCCCTGTATTCATTATCATTGTATCGAATAGAAGGGGGAGAGGGAGAGGATGATGGATATGCGCTTCCGTCTGGAATCAGGGCCTGAGACGATAAATGGTCCATGATCCCACCTCATCGACAATGCCATAATGCATCTCCACAAAGGCTTTCAGGCGCAGTACCTGCTCCTTGACCATCGGTGCGCAGCGATCACATATGGATTCCGCTGGATCACCAAGGAAAGGAATCCCAACACCCGAATCAGCCTGAGTGAGGATGAGTGCAGGTCGGTACCGGTCCAGATTCTGGAGAAGTTCATCAAACCAAGCTACTGTTCGATCGCCGGGAAGAAGCAATTGGCTGGCATATCCGAAGCGGGTGGGCGAGTTCCTGCCGGAAAGAAAGTAGATCTCGGCATGGTCATCCCAGATGAAGATTCTGTCCTCAGGTCTTGTCTCGCGTCGGATATAGTTCACCACTGGAACCTGGTCCTCAACCGATGTCCAGAAGTTCTGGGCAAAAGCCTGCATGGCATTCCGGGCGGGCACATTCTTAACTGCGACCTCGACACCCCACATCCCCGAAAGGATCACGATGATCAAGAACAATGCGGACATGGCAGCAACACGTTGACGGATGCCTTTAATTATGTCTGGCACCTTATCGAACAGATAAGCCAGACCGGCTGCCATAGCTGGAAGCGGGGTGATGAAGTAATGACCAAAGAAACGGCCGGACACGAATACCAGCGCCCAGTCAAACAGAATCGATAAGACGATCACCCCCGTTAATCCGGGCCACGAACCGTCTTTGGGTGCTTGATCGTGTCTACGCTCGTCAGTTGCGCCGACCTCCACAGATGGGGTTGCTATTGCAAGCCAAAGCTCGAGCACCGCGTAACCGAGCGCTCCGGCAGACAATGCAGACGCATATGCTAGTGGCGGTACCAGGAAGAGAACCCGCAATGTGCCATAGATATTGCGCAATGAGAAACCATGTTGAGCATAGGCAATATCGTAGAGGACCACCTGATACCACAACTCACTCAAGGAATCTCCTGCCCACGCGAGGACCGCGACCAATGCCAGTGGAAATACAAGACCTGTGAGGACAATCAATGCATGACGCAAAAGGCTGCGCCAGGCGTTCATACGTACGTCGCTGATGAACACAGCCAGGGCACTGGCAAAACCTATACCGAAGTACGTGGGCTTGAAGAGCACCGCAAGGCTGGTCAGAAGACCGATACCAAGAAGGCATCTCCATGAGCGTGTTCGGAAATACATCGCAGCCGCCCCGAGGGTGAGGATCTGCGGTAGAAGCGCGTAGACTTCTGTGAGATTTCCGCTCTGATAGTATGCCGGGTAAAACAGGGTGTGGATAAGAAACAAGGATGCGAACAGCGCTGCTCCACCCCGGACTTGCCTCTTCAGGATTAGATAGAGCGCTATTGAGCTACCTAACGCCCACAGAACACCCAGCAACCAGATTGACCATTGCGTATCACCAAAAAGCCCCAGAGCAGCTGCGTTGAGGTAGTAGATACCGGGTGTCTTGGTGTCGAAAATGTCGACATACAGTGTCTTTCCGGCTAGGAGCTGACGTCCTGCATAGGCAAAGAAGCCGCTATCATTCCCCAGAACTTGCATTCCGGGTGCCCAGTTGATGGCGACAAGCAGTACGTTCGCTGTTAGGAAAAGAATGGCCACTGCGACCCCGATTGTTGGCCAGATACGTTGCTGCTTCATCTTCCTCCCTCTCTCCCAAAAAGCGTCCGTCTCAAATCAACAAAAAGGGACAACGCAGGGAACGCGATTCTACACGCAGCCTTCCCAACCCTCAACCTGTTCGTATCTTAACATGGACCGCGTTGACATATGAATCGAACCGTCTGGAAGTGACTGTCTTGACGCCCCTTATACCAAGTGGTATAGTTCTCAGAGCAGAAAGGAGATAGTGCTGAATGGTCCTCGACACCAAGGCTATGCTGATGGATGAAGCGCTCAAGCTATTCTCCGCGCGCGGCTATGACGCAGTTGCGGTGCAAGAAATCGTTGAGGCGGCAGGCGTGACAAAGCCAACG
>Ga0272443_10000367_pt1 | contig 86077 bp, 67 predicted proteins | sample SSMAcet12_FD_193581 | JGI IMG/M metagenome (GOLD analysis project Ga0272443, IMG submission 193581) | Marine sediment archaeal communities from Little Sippewissett salt marsh, Falmouth, MA, United States - SSM-Acet-12 | ecosystem: Environmental > Aquatic > Marine > Wetlands > Sediment ...
CCATGAACCAGATGATGCGATCGTTCCGCTCGCGGAACCGTTCGCCGAGGAATCGACCATACGCTTCACATGCCGTCTCGCCGGCGATCCGGCCGGAATGGAAATCCTGCCGCCACATGGGCAACAGCCCGGCGTACATGTGGCGTTTTTCCAGCTCGTCGATGATCCACTCGATGTAATCCCACCAGTCGTTGTCCGGGCCGCTGACGACTTTGGGCTTCGAGAAATCCTTGCCGTCAAACGGCGTCCATCCGTAATGCCTCTGCGGCCGAAAATCGTGACCGGTCGCGATGAACTGCACCATCGTGAAGCCCTGGGCTGCGCGGATGTCGAGATACTCTTTGATCTGCTCGCGCGACAACTCCTGCACCAGGTTCCAGGCGGTGTCTGACACCAATACGAATGCATCTGTTGGCCTGTCGCGGAAGACGATGTTCCTCTTGTTCGCCGATACCGTAAACGGCGTCTCCTTTGCCAGTGCATCCGTACTCACACCTGCGAGCCATACTGTTGATGTTAGGGTCAGGATAGTGACTAAACCGTGTGTGATTCTCATGTCTTCCCCACGTATGAACCGAGATTTTCCATTTGACCTCGCCCGACTACGCCACCGGGCGGTGTTCCGGCATTCTCTCAACTCCCCGCTGCGCCGGCCCCCTTTTCGGCGCGTCCACATTCCCAGCAGCGTGCGGACCGTCTCGTAGGCGGCGCGGTCTTCTCGTGCATTCTGCCCCTCGTCAGGCTGGCCGATGCCGAAGGCAAAGGGCCAGTGCTGGTTGCGGATCTGGTTCATCCGGGATATCCCATATGTCTTCATAAATGGTACTCCCGCACGATGTGTGCTTCATGATACCACCATGCTCCATTGAGTTTCAATGGTTCTCGGTGTCAATCTAGCCATGCTTGTTGCAGGAATCGGGGAATCTGCGAAGAAATACAGCACTTGGCAGCTTTTTCGACAGACCTCGACCCCGGTTTCTTCATCGCCGAACGGTGTTTTCCTCTCAAAGACGGTCATCCTGCCCTCGCGAGTTCTGGGCTGGCTCTCAATTGGGCGATGCGACCAAGAATTTCACGAAAGAGTGTCCTCGGCACGGCCACTTCGGCCATCTGGAATACCACGTACCGGGAATGACTGACCACCTTCGCGCCGATCTTGATCAGCTTCTCTCGTAGCGTCGTCAACGACCAGTGCTTCACCGTACGAGGAAGGGCTAGGCGACGCAGGAAGTTCGCCAGGTTGTAAGCCAAGGCAAACAACTGCAACCGCGTCTGGTTGTCATTGAACGTGCGACAAGAGAGCTTCGTCCATTTGACCGCATTCTTGCCTTCCTTGATCCACTGCTCGGCCGTACCGCGTCCGTTGTAAAACTTGACCACGTTCTTCGCCCGCTTGTTCAAGTTGGTCACGATAAAACCGACGCGCTGGAACAACTCGCCCTGGTGCCACTCGACCTTGGCTACTACTCGACGCGGCTGATGCCAAGATGCGGCCTGATACTCGAAGCTGTGATAGAACACCTTGGGTTTGCGCGAAGGCCGTCCCACGGGGCGGGTGAGAAGATGCTCGATTTCTCGCTCCAAGACCGCGTTGGCTATGAGGCGAATGGCGTAGTGATAACTTCTTTCTCCAGCACTCGGTACAGCGCCGGATTGGCAAAGGCCGCATCGCCACGAAAGAACTTCGGGATGCTCAAGTGGCGATACCGCTCGATGGCCGGCAAGAGCGCCCGCCGCCAGAACTTGGCGCTGTGATGATTGCCCCGCCGCAGCATGGCCCGTTCCAAGTCCCCGAACTGATTGAACAGAAACAGTGGGTGATAGCACATGCAGTCAAAGTGGCCGTTGTAGGCTGAACCCTCCTGCTGGCCATACGTCTCACTGACGGAACTGTCCATGTCGAAGATTAACTCCCTCAGCGGCCTTCGCTGATGGACCTTGTCGATCCACTTACCCGAAAGATCCATCAGCTTCTTCAGGTTGTCCTTCGTGCTGAGGTTCTCCGTCTCGAAACGGCCAACCTCACTGGTTGAAGCGGCGTACTTGTCCGCCCGCGTGGCTCTGCCACCGACCACATGACGCATGGCAGGATCGACCGATAGCCGCTCGGCATCGTTCACGTCTTCGTAACCGGCCAGTCGGCTGTAGATCGACTGCCGCAGCAACGGCACGAGCTGGTGTTGTTTGTTGCTGCCGAGCCGACTGTCCTAGAACGTGTCTTGAACCATTTCGGTCAGCGCAAACGCCTCATCAAGTTCGCGGTAGGCCAGCAGCCCGGCGTCGGTGGTGACCTTGCTGCCGAGGAATGTGAACTTCAAGCGGCGGTCAAAATTGAGCCTCAGAGCGTCCTTGCGTGCTTCACCCATTCGGTTCTCCACATCAGAACAGTCAGACTGGCGTGAACGGCCTCCATAAGCTCTATGCTATCAGAATCCTGTTTGCATGTCACCAACTACTTTGGAAATCCGGGTTATTTGAAGACGAGCGTCTCATCGCTCATTGGACGCTGGATGAGACAGAAGGCGATGTTGCTTTTGACAGCGTCGGGATCAACGACGGCTATGTCACCGGCAATCCGCCCTGGCAGCCCGACGGTGGCCAAATCGGCGGCGCGCTCCAGTTGGATGGCGTCGACGATTTCTTAGCGACCGACTTCGTCCTTGATCCGTCGGAGGGACCCTTCAGTGTCTTCGCCTGGATCCAAGGCGGCGTAGCGGGTCAGGTGATCGTCTCTCAAGTGGACGGCGAGAACTGGCTCGGGACAGACCCCACACATGGCTGGCTGATGACGGACCTGGAGGGGGCCGGCCGGGGTAGCAGTGGGTTGGGGTCGGAGGTCGTGGTCACCGATGGGAGTTGGCACCGCGTCGGCCTGGTCTGGGACGGCGAGAACAGAACACTCTATGTGGATGATGCCGTCGTGGCCGAGGACACGCAGGCTGGCGGTCTGGTCGGTGGCTCCGGCGACCTGAACATCGGCTGTGGCAAAGACATGGCCACCGGCACCTTCTTTTGGGGCCTGATCGACGATGTCCGCATCTACAACCGCGTGATAGCACCATGAGAGAGCTTTCCGCGATCAGCTTCAATTTCAAGGAGCAAGAACAATGGAGACAAATAATCGTCACAAGACAAGCACAATCACATTCGTCGCAGTTGGATTGGTGATCGCTATTGTACTGGCCAGTGTCGGGATTGCCGGAGCAGACACCTGGACGCAGAAGGCCGATATGCCCACCCCGAGATGGAATCATTCGGCCGCTGTGGTTAATGGCAACATCTATGTCATTGGGGGTGTAGCGAGCGAACCGAGCTTTCTGAACGGGAAAGAACTCTCGGTTGTGGAGGAGTACGATCCGGCCACGGATACTTGGACCAGGAAGGCTGATATGCCTGCGCCAAGAGGTTACTTGACCAAATCGAATCCGGTTGTGGATGGGAAGATTTACAATGGACCAACCCAAGCCGCGAAGCGCGCAACAGGCGCGCCACAAGCCGATTCGTTTCGCCTACGGCGCGGCTTCGGCGCCGCTTCGGCTAGCATCATAAGTCCAGTAATGTCAGTTGTTAATCCTGTTCACACAATCACTTGCAGACCTGGGCACAGAACTTGTTGAACTATGACCCCCTTGAGGGAACGAGGCTTGTGATGATGTGCAGGACTCCCGGCTGACGGGTCTTATCCACACGAGTTGAACATGCACCGGTCACATACAAAACATCCTGCTTCTCGCCGCATCGGTTGGTTGCAGTGAGAGCATTGCCGGCGATCGGCAACTGGTACCGGTCGGTGCAGGGGTTCATCAGCTAGAGCCTGTTCAATAGCTTGGGCGATGGCATCTGGGCATGAGAGGGCGACGATATCGTGGTTGTCTTTGCGGGCAATACAGGTCGACAGGCAGCGAATCCCTTTGAGCTGATCGATCAGGACTGTCGGATCGATCCCACAGCGCAGCGCGATCGAGACGGCTCTGGCGGTCGCTTCACTCTGAGCCGGACAGCCGCCGGCCTTGCCCAAGGCTGCGAACACTTCGCACACGCCCGTGGCATCGCGGTTGACGGTAGTGAAGATCGTGCCGCAGCCGACACGGGCCTTGAACGTCCGGCCGGTCGTGACAAGGGCCCGATCTCGCGGGCCCATGAAGCGAGAAGATCCCTGGGGCATCGTATGTCCAGGCTGCGACAGGGTTTGCCCGGTCCTCGACCCATCACGGTAGATGGTGATGCCTTTGGACCCGAGCTCGTGAGCGAACCGGAAGATCTGGTCCACCTCCTGGAGGGTGGCGTGTGCCGGCAAATTCACGGTCTTGGAGACAGCGCCGTCGATACTGATCTGCCAGGCCGTCTGCAGGCGGACATGCCACTGGGGACTGACCGCGTGGGCCGTGACGAACAGCTCGGCAATGGGCCCGGGAACACCGGGGATCTTGCCCAGAGGCTGGCCCTGGACGATAGCGTCTTGGACGGTTTGTGTCAGCCAGCCTTGTTCGCGGCCGAGGCGTTCCAGCAGGGGATGCAACTCGAAGAACTCCTGACCGTCCAAGGCCAGACGCGCCGTGGCCAGGCTGTAGATCGGCTCGATGCCCGAGCTACAACCGGCAATGATGCTGATGCTGCCGGTCGGAGCGATCGCGGTACAGGCGGCGTTGCGCATGGCCCGCTCCGGTGGCTGGGCCCAGCGGCTGGCCGGCCAGTTGGGGAAGTGACCTTTGATCCTGGCCAGACGTTTGCTGGCGGTGTGGGCGGTCTCTTTCAGGAACCCTGCTATTGTCCGGGCCAACGTCTCGGCCTCAGGACTGTCGTAGCGGATGCCCCGCAGAATGAGCATGTCGGCGAAGCCCATGACGCCCAGGCCGATCTTCCGATTAGCGAGTGTCATTTGGCGGATCTGACTCGTGGGATAGTTGTTGGCGTCGATAACGTTGTCCAGGAACCGTACAGCGCGCCGGATGACCTTGCGGAGGCGTCTCCAATCGAGGTCTCGGCCATCAGGAGTGACGAAGCGGGGGAGATTGATCGAGCCAAGGTTGCAGGCCTCGTTGGGTAATAGCGGCAACTCACCGCAGGGATTCGTGGCCTCGATTCGTCCGCAATCGGGCGTAGGATTGTCACGGTTGACGGTGTCGATGAAGCAGATTCCCGGTTCGCCCGTGCGATGGCTGTGTGAGACGATCAAGTCCCAGACGTCCGCCGCGGTGAAGCAGTCACCGTTTGTGCAGTCGGTCGGGACTAGGTCGGCCAGCGTGTAGGCGTTCGGAGCCACGGTTTTAGGGATGGCATATTCGTCGCCGGTGCGGGGGTTCTGGACGATATGCGGTCGACTGGGGTTGTTCTTCAGATTGGCCATGAATCGGTCCGTGACCTTCACGGAGAGATTGAAGTTCCCCAAAGCGCCGGGAAGGTCCTTCGCTGTGATGAACCGCAGGATGTCGGGATGGTGGATGGACATCATGCCCATATTGGCCCCGCGTCGGAACGCCCCTTGCTGGATTGCGCTGGTGGCCGCAGCGAACACGCCCATGAAGCTGATCGGGCCAGAGGTAGTACCGCCGCTGGAGGTCACGAGATCGCCGGTGGGGCGAAGCTGATCAAAGGCGAAGCCCGTGCCCCCGCCTGCCTTCTGGACTTGAGCGGTCTGCTTGAGGGCTTCGAAGATCCCGTTGATACTGTCGGGCACCGACAGCACAAAACATGCACTGAGCATTCCTCCGTCGCGGCCGGCGTTCATGAGGGTGGGACTGTTAGGCAGGAAATCACCCGAGGCCATGAGATGGTAGAAGGCGTTTTCCCAAGCCTGCCTTGCGGAACGAGGGGTACCATACTGTTCCTCAACGCCAGCAACGACGCTGGCGACGCGACGGAACATTTGCTCCTGGTTTTCGATGGGTTGACCGTTTTCGTCCTTGCGGAGCTACCGCTGGGCCAGCATCCTCGTTCGAAGGTGTGGACGATCTACATGCTCAACCGTCTGATTCTTTTTATTCATTTCGGCTATTCCTCTGGTTCGCTATTGGTCTTGCGGGTCAACGAAGCCCAGCCCGGCCTATTGTCTCCATCGCGTTAGGCACCAGGTTCGATGGTTATGTTTGATGCACTCAATAGTCTTGTCTCCGGTGTTCCCGACCGCCCTTTAATGCATGCTTCCGGAATAACTTGTGAGACCCACGACCCGCATTCGGCCACAATTGGACCATAACTACACAAGAACTAGACACAACTGGGACACTCCTTGGCAAAATGCCGGGCCAGATCCAGGAGGATCCTGTTCTTGTCGTGACCCTTCTCCAATCCGTCCGGATACAGCCGGTGCAATGCTTGCTCTACAGTGCTGGTGTCCAAGTCAAGCCCGATGTTCTTCAGGGCTGTCACGAATCTGCTGGAGTGGTTTCGTTGGATACGCCGCGATTTGTGGTTCTTGCGCGACTTGTTGAAAAGCACCGGCTGACCGTCAGCGCCAATACCCGTCGCCCGAACCTCCATACATTGGCGTTGAAGATCCAAAGGATAGAAAGGCCGTCGTCCGTCGCACCGGATCGGTGGCGGGAACACACGTTTGTCCAGAAGCTGGTAGAATCGTGCCCGGGACAAGCCAAGCTTCCGGGCCATCTCCGTGACTGAACATATTGCACTAAGGCCATCGTCTGGCAGGTTCTCCATATCGTTTCCTTTATTCCTTGTCAGATCGAACGTTGGCTTCGATATGTCTTCGGCCTTTATCTGTAATGACTCGCAGCGAAGATCTGTCCTTGGTGATGAGATCTTCACGGATCAAATAGGGTTCGATCACCCTCTGAACCGTCAAGTGTGGAAGGCCAAGCTTGGCACTCAGGATGTTCAAAGAGGCGCGGCCGCGTCGGGCCAAAACGCCGAGATAGCATCGGTCCATGGCGTCCAGCCCCAGTTCATCGATCTGAAGGAGGCCAAAGGCTTCGTGGGCATCTTCCACCGTGATCAGGTCGTGATCGCGACTCGTGGCGACTTCCCAGCAGGTCTGCAGATTCCGGTGTAGGGCCTGACGTGGGGTGGCCTTGGCCCGCTGGGCGATCATGTGGGGGATTTCATCAGACTCGTATGGCCATTTGAGTGCGTTTGCATGTCGACGCACGATCTCGGCCAGGTCCGCAACCGAGTAATAATCGAATCGGCAGATGATCCGCATCCGGTTCCTCAGAGCCTCCTGGAGCAGATACTCATGGGTCGTAGCCAATAGAACCACAAACCCATCCAGCGGGACGGCAAACAAACGGTTTGGTGATCCGTCCGGCACATGCAGGACCTTCGCCGATAGGGCGGTCAGAAGCATGTATTGGGCCTCGGTGTTTAGGCCTTGGGCTTCATCGATGAAGACGGTGGTCAGTGAGTCAGCCTTCAGGAGGGTCCATCGCAGGGCCTGTTTCTTGTTCAGTGTGACACCATTGGTTTCGACGAACTTCAGGTTTCCCAATTCGGCGTGGATGGCCCGGGCCGTCATGGTCTTGCCGGTTCCGGACGGACCGCTGAGCAGGACCGGTCCAAAGGCAGGCCTGTTCTGTGCAGTAGCCATCTTGAAGTGGGCCGAAAGATGCAGCTGTAGTTGTTCGATTACCCGAGGCTGGCCACGGATTTGGGACAAGCTTGTTGTGGCGATCTGATTGACATCGGTGCCCGTTGGCCTGTTGCCCATTGTGACGGCTCCGTCTCGAGGGGCCCTGTTAGTCCCTGCCTGGTGGCGAGATTCATTATGCTCACAGAGGCGTACATCACCCTCTCTGTTCAGATCCATTATCTCATGTCCCAGTTGGGTTATGCCTACGTGTGGCTGTCACGTGGCTGATCTTCGGATGATCAAACTCTCGCGGTGAAGCTCGGCCATTCGCCAAGTTCTGTGCAAGCTCAGCTTTATCGACGAGCTGAGCTTGCCCAAAGAGGCGGGCCGGAGGTGAAGAACATGAAACGATGTCTAGGGTGTAACAGACCTGCTCACGAAGCAGAACTGATCGGCGGATATTGCGGACGGTGCGACAAGATCGTCGGCGACATCTCATTGGAGCGTGCGATCGAATTGAGGGGGTGGTGAAAACGGATGCGACAGAGATACGGGAGGTTTCGGATGAGGCATTGGAGCAGCTTGTCGATGCGATAGAACGCGGCAGAAGTGATACACTGAAACGTTATCTGGCCATGATGGCCAGATTCAGACAGTACAGCCTGGGTAACCTGATCTTGATTGCCTTCCAGAAGCCGGGGGCAACGCGCGTGGCGGGCTATCGCACCTGGCTAGGGTTAGGCCGTCAAGTTCGACGTGGAGAGCGAGGCATCCGCATTTTGGCGCCGGTTGTCCGCAGATCCAAGGACGATGAGGATGACGAGGAGACGGTTGTGGCATTTCGTTCGGCCTATGTTTTCGATATCAGCCAGACCGACGGCGAGCCGCTCGATGCCTTCAAAACCGTTGAAGGGGATCCAGGGCAATGGATTCACCGATTACGTCACTACGTTGCATCGTTGGGGATTGAACTGAAATACGAGCGCACGCTGCACGGGGCCAGCGGGGTTTCGAGAGGAGGGTGTATCCTTCTGAAGGCCGATTTATCGTTACCAGAGGAGTTCTCCGTACTGGTTCATGAGTTGGCTCACGAAATGTTGCATCACGGCCACTCAGATCAGACGACGAGCAAGGTGGTCCAGGAGACCGAAGCTGAGGCCGTTGCCTTTGTTGTTAGCGAGGCGATTGGTTTGGACGCGATGGAGTCCTCTCGAGACTACATCCATCTGTACAAGGGGGACAAGCAGATGCTAATGAAATCACTCCACCGGATTCGTCAAACGGCGGTGACGATTATCGATGGAATCTATCCGCTGGACAGCAGCGAGATCCAGGCAGCGTGACCCGTGAGACGAAACGAACAGGGTCCACGGGCAATACTGTCCGTGGACCCTGGTTCCTCCAGAGAGGTGTAATTCGAGGGTTTCTAAACGAGGAGGTTGTCGTCAGGGGCCTCCTGAGACTCTTTGAGGCTGATGAACTCACTAGCTTTATTAGCCAGGAGTGCCAAGCGGAAGACCTCTTCGGGATAGTAGTATTCGCTGGTGTGCCAGTTGCCGGCCTTGTCGCGGTAACTCTTCTGGAACCGGACCGAGAACTGTGCAAACGTGCGGCCGTCCCGTTCGACATCATTGCGCCAGATGGCGGCCTTGACGCCACCGGACTTGAACTCTTTGATCGGCAAATTGGGTAGTGTGTCCATAGCATACTCCTTACATTTGAGATTTCAGAAACCTACAACAATCAGGGCCAGCACCAGATATCGAAGGGCCAATCCACCAAACAACACGATCAGCCAGGCCGGCCAAGAGGCCGTTGACCGGCGTCGCTTGCGGCTAAGCCAGGCGTGAATGGCCTGGGGCAAAGGATCGGTAAGCCTTTCCAGGCTTCGAGCGGCGGCCAGTGCTCGCCCACCCTCAAAACGACCCAATACCAACCGCACCGAGGTCAACACGAGGTAGACATCGATCAACCAAACGATCAGGACCAGAGGGCCCGCCAGGATGTTTGTCACGTAGATCATTACTGCTTGCCCCCGAGTTTGGTGAGATCGCGAACCAGAGTCTCAGAGTCTTTGATGAAGCGATACCGATTCTCACCTGCGACAGTCGAGGCTACTTTGCGGAGCAGTTTCTCATTGACGTTGTGGGGTGTATCACCGATGCCAAGAACTTCGATTACGGCTCCGCGACCCTTGAGGTCTTCGGCCGTCGCCAAAGGCTCACCCCCCTGGCCATCCGTCAGCATGATGACTCGGCGTTCGACATCCGTTCGAGTCCAGTCGAACATATCACGGGCGACTTTGAGGCCTTCGTTCTGATTGGTCCCACCATCGGCACGGATCGACTGAATCGTGCTGATCATCTGGTCCTTGTGGGTACGAATGGGGCTGATCTCCATCAAGCGGTAGGCCTGTGAATCAAAAGTGACAATGCCGATCTCATCATCCGGGTCGATCATGCCTCGGTTAAGCATCAGGGAGATACTGCCCCTCTGTGCGGCCTCGATCTTGATCCGGCCAGGATCGTATTGTTCACTCATGCTTCCAGACTTGTCGATTACGAGGACCGTCTGTTCGCGGCAGCCGTTGCCGCCCGTCGGCGTCTGTACTGAACCAAGCACAACCGATGGGCGGGAGCGGCTGGGATCTATGGCGGTCATCCGTTGCCCGCTATCCCCAGGTGGGGCTGCAAACCGCCGATTCGGGTTCGGATCCTGCAGGATCGTGGTGGCTTGCTCTGGAGCGGCGGTCTGCAGGGGGTTGCCGCAGCCGGTACAGAATCGCGCTCCTGGTGAATTCGCTGTGTTGCATTTCGGACAATACATGGCATTCTCCTTACCTATGGGTGTATTTGGCGATATGACCAGCGATGTCGATCTCGTCGCCAGGGTTGAGTTGGACGACCGGCTCAGCAGGCCGGCCGTTGACAAATGTCTTATTCGCGCTGCCGGCGTCCTGAAGGTGGACCGTCCCGTTGGTGCAACTGACCATCAGATGTCGCCTGGAGATACAGCTGTCTCCAGGGGAGAGCTCGTTGCGGCCAACGGCATAGATTCCTTCCGGCACGCGATAGATCCGGTTCTGGAACGCCAACCGATGGTCGCACGGACTGAAACGCCGGTGACACTGTTGGCACATGGGGCCACTATCTACAGGCATGCCGCAGGCCAGGCAGGCAACGGGTATCTGACCAAGCGGTTGGATTGAGGCTCCACAATGGCCACAGAACGATTGGCTCGCGTTGACATACCGCCCGCAGGACGCACACCGCTTGCCTGGCCCGGGAGTTGCCATCGGAACTGTCTGGATCTCACCGACGAACTGAAGTGCAGTCTGACAGCGGTCCTCGGGCCGTTTGGCCAGCATCTTCATGCAGGCCAACGAGACGTGCTCGGGCACGGCCGGGTTGAGGTCCCGTGGTGTGGCGGGGATGGCGTTTTCCAGATTCCAGCGCCGCTCCGTCTCGTCTTTGCCCTGGATCGGGTACTGACCAGTCAGGAGGACATAGAAAACCGTTCCGAGGGAGTAAAGATCCGCCCGTTCATCGGTGTTCCGGGGATCGATCGCCTGTTCGGGGGCCATGTAGGTGATGGACCCCAGGGTCGAATTAGGGCCAGTGATGGTCGTATCCGATACGACACGGCAAATCCCAAGATCGACAATACAGATTCGTCCATCGGGTGTGATGATGATGTTGTGCGGTTTGATGTCGCGATGCACGATACCGTTACTGTGGAGGGCATCCAGGCCCCTTGCGATCTCTATGACCACCTGGACGGCTTCGTCAGGCGGCAAGGCTCGGCCTCCATTGCGATCGAGAATCGCCTGGAGAGTATGGCCCTCGATAAAGGGCATGACCAAGTAGACCTCATGGTTTTCCTGAAGACAATCAATGGCATCCACGACATAGGGACTGTTGCATCGTATCGACCCACATCGACGAAAACGCTTGACTTGAGCCTCGTAGTTGGCATCACCCGGCGTAGCGGTCATCTGCTTGATCGCCACATGCGTGTTGGACGATAAGTCCGTGCCTTCGTAGACCGTAGCTTCGCCACCTATGAACAGCGGACTGTCGATCCTGTATTGTCCCCGGAGCGTTTCACCGGTGTTCAGCATACTCGCCATTTTCGTATCCCTCAGACCTGGGATGGGTCGATCTCTTCCAGACGCATCAGCGTTGCACCGATGAGGATCTCATCTCCTGCTTCCAACATCACGTGGCGACGCGGGCGAAGATACGTGCCGTTCCTACTGGCGAGGTCCTCCATGAACAACAAGTCACCGACATAGAAAAGGCGGGCGTGTCGGCCGGAGACGTAGTCATCGGTCGGGATCACGACGTTGTTGTCTTCGCTCTTACCGATGGTGATATCACGGCCGTCGAGATCTACGACGCCGAGATGCTGGCCGCTGGATTCGCAGACCAGTCGAAGCTTGGGCGGCCGTTGGCCGACGGGCGTTCCGCACTTACGGCAGAAGGCAGAATCCTCAGTCAATTCGCATCCGCATGAACACGTGGCGGGTTGGCCCGTTGATGTGCTTGCTGGTGTGGGCGAACTGTCGGTCTTGAGAGGCTTGTCTTTGCGTTGCTCGACGAGCTGAGGCTGAAGCTCCGCTGCCGTTGGGCCACCAAGGGACTTGCCGCACTCCGGGCAAAACCGCCCGTCAGGGTCGTGCCGGTGGCCGCAGTGCGAGCAAACCGAAGCGCCAAGCGTTACCTTGGTCCAAGGGCGTTTGGACTGGCCCTCCAGGACATCTTTCGTTTCTTCCATGGGTGTTCTCCTCTAATCTGCCCCGCACATGATCTTCGCGAACACGGCAGGGAACGCCCCTGTCCGGGTTCTTTCGAGGATCTCTATTGCAGGGACGGGTTCAAACAACAGCACTGAGGTGTTATCGCTGGTATGAGCCTCATGGGCCGCTCGGACCAGAGAGCGAGCGGTTTCATCCAGGCTCGCGTGGCCCAAGGCCGCCTGGTCGATAGTCTGGCCGATCTGACTATCGTCGAGCACGTCGGTCAGGCCGTCAGTGGTCAGCAGGACGATGTCACCCGCAGTCAGGCGGTGGGTTGTCAGGTCCGCTTGGAACCCCTCTGCCTGACCCACGCAGCGGGTGATCCGGTGAGCACGGGGGTGCGAGGTCGCCTGTGTTGGATCGAGACAACCGGCGTCGATCAAATGCTGGAGTTCGCTGTGGTCCCTGGTTAGCCGCCGGAGCGTGCCCTCTGTGTACACATAAGCGCGGCTGTCACCGATCCAGGTGACATAGAGACAGTCACCGATCGCCAGCGCGCAGACGGCCGTCGTGGCCATTCGGGCTAACTTCGGCATCTTTGCGGCCTGGCGCAACACATTGCGGTTGGCCGTTTCCATGGTATCGCGAAGGGCCGTTTCAATGATCTGTGGAGTCAGGGGGGCTGCATCGATCATTCCACACTGGTTCAACAGGTTCGAGGTGATCCCGCCGATGAGGGTCTTGGTGGTGATCTCGGCCGCTACTTCACCACCCTCTTGGCCTCCAACACCGTCACAAATGACAGCAACGGTCACGCACTCATTGACCATCGGTAGGAAGACTTGGACGATTGCAAGTGTGTCCTCGATGTTCAGACGCGGTCCCGGGATGATACGATAGGCAAAGGGCAACCTCACTGTTCTTCCTCCTCGTCATTGGCCTTACGCAAGACTCTCGCGACCAGGCAGATGGCTACGGTGACAATGCCCAGGATCACAAGCATGCGGAAACGCTCGGGTACATTCACATTGATCGAGTCGACCAATTCGTCGAATCTCGCGGCCGGTTCGATGTGACGGATAATCCAGGCGAGGGCCGCGATCCCCGCCGGGACCCACAGCAGCCACCAGCGGAATCGCCGACGGGGTCGTTGGGGCAACGGATCGTATCGATTCAGGTTCATTGGATTCATCTCCTTCGAAATCTTCTCTCTAACTACTTTACCGGCAGAGTCAGCAAAGCCGATGACATGTGGATATCATCGCACCGATTCCCCACTGATTGAGGCGCGAGGGGTCTAAGGCTACACGTCGCCATCGTCTCCGGGACGGTCGTCGATGTCTTCGTCATCATCAATTCTCTGCGATCGGAACCATGAGGAACCGCTCTGGGATTGACTCTCTGACGAACGACCAAGTCGTTTGACTCGGACAAGACCCCAGAGACATATCAAGATCATGCCCAGGGCCCCGAGGTCGTAGACACCCGGCCGGAACCCGCCGGATAGCGGCAAGACATGCGGCAAAGGAAAGTCTTCTGAGCCTCGCACTTGGTTGATGGCGACGGCGGCGAGAAGAACGATTAAGGCAATCTTGGTGATAGTTCTCATGGCCAAAGCTCCATAAGGATGGTTTCAGCAGGGAGGTACTCGATACGGTCAGCGAAGGGTTTCAAGATAGATTCGGCGTCGATGGCGGCCTTGAGCTTGGCCAGCTTGCTCTTCTGCAGGGCCACGATCGTGACCGTATTCACCGCATCCGAATTAATGAAGCAAGCGGTCAAGTGGCTGGCAAGATTGTCTTGACAACCGACGATAACCTCGAAGGTCTCGGTCCTTTCAGTGGTTTGCCAGACGGCATCGACAGGGTGGTGTGTGCCTGGCACGATCCACTCGGTGTCGGTCTTGTAGCCGCGCTGTTCGCCCAACCAGCATAGCCATTGTGCGACATGCGCGTGAGGGATGTCACCACGTCCTTTCCTACGCGGCGGTTGTTTGCCGAGAAACGCCCAACCGTCATCGGTGAGGCGGATCAGCAGGACGTTGCGTCGGCCGATGCGAACGGCGGCGAAGTCCGCGAGCTTCTGCTCTTCCAGGGCTTTGCGGGCAGCGGCTTGGGCCGTGGATGAGGATTTGCCGAGTTCGTCGAACAGACGCGCGACCGGCGTACAGGGATGGACCGAGGCCAGATCGAGCAGATTGCGGGCCAGTTTGGATTGTTTGGGTGTGGATCGTCTGGCCTGGCGCATCCGCGTCGTTTTATGCTCGTCAACAAGTTGCTCCAGAGCCGCCTGGAGTTCGGGCATCTCCGCCAGTCGCTTGGACGGTACGCTGGGAAAGGTGTCGAATTCCTCCGGAGGTGTGCGGTTTGGGGGCATGTAGTCGACCTTCACCAGCATGGCGTGGGGCCATGAGCCCTGTGATTCGCGAAAGATCGCCTCGCCGGGCTTGAGGCCAGGGAACATGACCTCCGCGCCGGGCGGTAGCAGCAGTGTGCGCTTGGCTTGCAGAAGCGACAGTTCGTCGGACATATTGTGGCAGATGTAATATTGGAGATTACATAATACGAGAGTGCTTATGTCGCGTATTTCCGTGGCGGCCAGAATACAGGCGATTCCGAGTTCGCGGCCCTGCTTGAGCAGCAAACTCAAGGGGGACATCTGGTCAGGGAACGCCGCCTGCGAGCTTTCGCTGGCGTCTTGGTCGGCCTCGTCCATGACGAATACGCACTCGGTTGTGTCGACGAGTCGGTGGCGGGCGATCCTGCTGAAGAGCACCTGGGAGATCAGCAGGTCGAAAATGAAGCCGCGAATCCAGGGCGGGTACAGAGCAGGAATGTCGAAGACCACGCTCTTGCCTCCCTGGATAATGTCTCGTTCCAGGTCCAGCCCAGAGAAGGTCTGGAACAGTGCTCCTGTGCCCTGAACAAACCCTTCGAGCACTTGGATCAGCGATGCTTGGTACTCGGGCTTGCTAGCCCATAGGGAAGGAGGCGAGGCATAGCAGACATCGAGCACCAACTGCAGGTCCGGCCACAAAAGTCTTTCCGAGGGTTTAGGGTTCAGCAGGGCCAGTAGCCAGCGGACAATGCTCGCCAGCGTCGTTGCGGCGCTCCTAAGAGAAGCCCGGGCAGCGAAGATCGTGGCGATGAGGTTGATCCAGACGTTGGGAAGTACGCCCTTCGGTGCGGCCAGGGAGAACAGAGGCGGCCCATCCTTGCTATAGTGCAGCCAATGGTCTCCCATCAATCGTCTTGCATCACTGAAGACGCCGCCTTTTGGATCCGTCACAATCATACTGATTCGTTTACCCTCGGCGTTCCGCATGCCGTCGATCCCACGAACGACCACACGGAGAGTGGTTGTCTTGCCTGCCCCGCTCTGCCCTGCAGCCAGCATGTGACGGGGTCGGTCAGCAAGACGGATGCCGTAGCGACACTGGGCGCCTTCCTCAAGCGTCATAAATTCAAAATCCGGTGAGGCAGTTTCGCAGAGTTGATCTTGAGACGGTGACTTCGCAAGCAAGTTCGGGCGGACTCGGAGATACTCCACGTAGTGACGGGCCCGGTGCAGAAGGGCCTGTGCCATCAGATTGGTGATCTGACCTGCATCAATCATCTTCAGATACTGATCGTATCTCGGATCGCGATCGGCGAGCCGATAGGTCAGTATCATCTGCTTCAGTTCTTGCATGGGATTGGTCATTGTGACTCTCAGTTTTCTTCATATCTAAAGAATAGGCCAAGAAGCGCCGTTCGCAGCCTGTACCAGCGAGAACAACCAGTGCAGCGCCATTGGCCGTCGGCCCCCATCTTGCGGTGCTGAGGACATATCAGCCGGCCACATGAGACACAGCGTTTGGCCCGACGCATACTGACCAAGCCGTGCCGGGGCTTGGGACGAATGGGAAAACGATACGGCGGGTGACGGCACAAAGGGCAGATGCCTATGCGTATGGGATTATCCTTCCGAGCGGCCTCTAGTGGGCTCCAGGAGAGACCACAAACGAGTGGGAACATGCTGCTAATGCTGCGCGAGGTCATAGTCCCATCCGGTTCGGTCACGATGTATTGCCCCGACGTAATCTGAAGGATTGGCTTGCCGTGTTCGTCGTAGATCGTGTTGTCATACAACGAAGCCGTTCCGGGAGGTTGTCCACCATTCGGCATGTCACTACCCTCCCATGGCCTTGAGGACTTGCGTGACTGCCCAATACATGGCACGGCAGCCGATGAAGGCGCCGGCCAAGGCTGCGAGCAGCACCAATGCCCAGAAGACCACAATGATTGCAGTCTTGACGTAGTCGCCGACGAGTTGTGCGTACCGCTTGGGACCGCTCGGTGGTGGGGGAGTTGTCACGACCGGCTGATGAGGCTGATTGGACATCGGGTTCATACGGATTCCTCCTTTTCCTGAGTAACGGGTGCAAAATCAACGACGTGCCACTTGTCGTCTGGATCCTGCGCAAAGCTGGCGCTGATAGTCTTTCCAGCACAGTCCTCGGGCTTGAACCTGGAACCCACGTAGATGGCCATACCGCAGGCGCGGAAGAAGTTGGCCGTGAGTCCCTCGGGTCGAGGAGGTAGCCAGAGTACAAGCTGAGTCTTGCGTCCTTGCTGGTCGTTCTCGATGTGTGTGAGTGTGACGAGAACGCCGCGCGGTTTGCGGTTCTTGTCGACCTCCGTGACTCGAACCTTATAGTAGCGGCGGGGAACGTACTCAAGGAACGGTTCGACCTCTACTTCCCACGGTCGCGGCATGATTGTCTCCTTAAAACACTTGTATCGATATTGCGACATACAGATGCCCAACACTTAATCCTACCGCGCATAACGGTGAGAACTCTGTCAGGCGAGTGACTTATGGACGATCACCGGATGACGTGGAGCACAAACACTATCGGGCTCGGAACCGAACAAACGGCCCGAGCCCGATATGGGAAGAGTTCATTGAAGTAGATCAGATGAACGATGCGCGGATGAGCTAGTCTCGCATACGCTCGATCCATATCCACGGCCGACCTGTCCAACGGACAGCGTAATGCCCAGGTGTCTTCTGGGTCTGAATGTACTTCTCCGTTTTGTCGTGGAGAGTCTTGCGGATGGCCAGAATCCTGGCGGCAAGCGCCGAGTTGCGTTTCAAGTTCCGGTTGCCCGTCAGGTCTGCCAGTTCGCTGGGTTTGAGGTATTCGTTACCGTTTATGAGCAAGGCTTCTAGGACAGCCAAAGAAGTTTCGCCCATGCGCGGCCACTTTCCCTCGTATGTGATTCGTTTGCCGGATGGAGAGGTTACAACCATTGTCCCGGTGGCTTTGCAGATGACCAAATCATATTCCTTCTTGACGATTTGCGCCAGGTCACCAGCCGACACTGTCTCCTCAACCACCTTGTTACCAACGCCTCTGATGATCAGGTACTTTCGTTCTTGGGGTCGTCTCACGTTCAGCCTCCTTTCCGCCGGAGTCGCTGAGGCAACAGCCGATCATCGGACAATAGGTTTCGGATATCATTTGCGAGCAGGCGAAACACAGTCCGGAGCGCCTCAGGACCCGGACAATACGACGCGGCTTGGATCGTGAAGGTATCGTCTTCGCTATCGAAGGCGATCTTTGCAAGGCGGGATCGTTCCTGTACCTGCAGAAGTCCGGTCGCTGTGATGCTTCTGTCGGTGTCGCCCAGTCTGATCGCGACCATCATCATGTCTTTGGCCGTGTTGATGGTGATTCTCACTGGTACGGCGATAGGGCCGATATCAAGGAGGCCGGTGGCCACATGGCTGACTCGGTCGTGACTGTGTACCCAGAGGGTCTCCCCGTTAAGCTTGAAGAGATCGAGGCCGGCCCATTCGGTTCGGGATGTCTTATGCGTTGTGATCACGGTCGATTTCCTTTTATTGAGGTCTCCTGGTCATTGAAATGGACATGCGTTTGTGCTATTATCGTGTTTGGACATGCTCAAGCTTGCTTGTGACTGTCACCCTGTAGAACTGCGCTGAGAATGATTTCTGAGAAACAAGTGAAGAATTTGGTAAAAAAAGTTGCGTGACGGCTCCTTGCCATCTTATGAGCATCTAAGTGGCCGTGAGACTGACAGAGAACTTGTCAGGCTCCTGCAACACGGTTCGCGCGAGGTCCAGTCTGAGGCTATGGCGGAACTTTATGGCAGGTATAATCGGTATGTGATGGCATCTCTACTCAGACAAGTTGATGAGCCGACGGCCGAAGACTTGGCTTCTGAGGTCTTCCTTCGCGTGATGAGGTTGTGTGATTGCTTTGATGTTCAGAATCCAAAGAGCTCCTTTAAAGCTTGGCTCTCTAGAATGATTTCGAATGTCGTGTGCGATTACTACAAAAGGAAACATGCAGAACAAAACCGTATTGCTCGTTACGCGGAGGAAAGGGCGCAGGCCAAAGCAAATCAATCCGTGGATCTGGCAATGGTACATCGTGACCAAGCGATGATCGTCGAAGAGGCCATGAACCGGATTCCGGAGCCTATGCGACAAATGGCCATTGACCGCTTCTGCTACGGTGTCAAAGTAAAGGAGTTGATCAAAGGACATACGTTTCCCGAGCATCAGATTCGTTATTACCTCAACTTGGGCCTTGCGATTGTGCGCGAGTATATCAACACGCGTTACCGGGATAGCTTATGAATACATTCAGAGACAGTGAGATTCGGGATCTCCTTGCTCAGGCCGGGAATGACCTTCACCCGTCAAGTGAGTTGTTGACGAGTTATGTCATGGGTGAACTGGATGCCCCTGTCAAGATTGGTATCGAACGTCATCTCGAAGGGTGTGAAACCTGTCGACAGATTCTGGAGGCGATCCGTAGTGTACTGACCGAACCTACGAAAGAAGAGATGGATGCCGTATCGGCTACTCCCATGCCGGAGGATTTGAAGGCCAAGGTGGGGTTTCTCAGCAAGACCCGGGCAAAACAGTCGGAGATTGTCACTCTCATTGCGCATCATTTGGTGCCTCAGGACATGCAGTTTGCCATTGAGCCTATGCTCATGGTCCTGTTCTCCGAGCCACTGCTGGAATCACGTGAGGGATCTTCGGCCTTGAAGAACGCGGCGTTCAGCGGTGGGCAGTTGCATTCGGATGATCTCCACGTGGCAGGAGCTATCCGGAAGGCTTATGGTCAGTACCAGCAACTTCTATCCTGCCTGGCGACAAGTTCACTGGAAATCTCGGTCGATACGATTGTCAGGGATCAGACCCTTGCCTTAGATGAGCAACACGTCTCTCGGCTCAGAGAAGAACTCTTGGGCGTACTTGAATGAGCCATGGCTTTCGAGAGAGGCAAGTCTGATTTCTGCCTGCAGTTTGCAGGGTCGCCGGAAGGGGCGATTGAACGCTTCAACCGAGCTGTTGATTCACACTATCGTATCCAAGCCTTCGACGGACAGCGGTACGAAGCCGATATTTGTCGCTATGGGCTTTTTAACTATCTGTTTCGGTGGATGTATCCTCGGATAGTCTACCACGCCGAAGCATTATCCGAGTGTGAAGCACGGATCTACGTCAACTATGAAATGCCCATGCGCGTCAGAGTGATGTGCCATCTTGGCATGTTATTGTCCACGGCTTTGATACACTTGGGGGCGAATAAGGGGGGTGTTTGGTGGCAGGCGATTGTGTTCGTATTGGTAGGTAGCATCAGCTTTATCTATCAATTGATATTACATTTGACGGTTGAGTGGCCGTTTTCCAAGAAGCTTACCGCAATGTGCGAAGGGTGCCATTTAGGACCCTTATGGTTTGAAAAGGGTAAGAAGCTTGTCGCCGGACGGGAATTTGTCATCAACGCGTTCATTTGCCTGGCTAGTTTCGGCTATGTAATAGGACAGGGCAGATTCGCACCAACAGATATCGGCATGATTATATGTTTCGTAATCTTCGTGCCGTCATTGATTTGGATGGTCCGCATGGCCTATCTCGGGCATTCCAAGCGCCTACATGCCAAACGATACTGTAGCGTTATTGGCGTTATGGTAACCGCGATAGTCTTAATACTTGCCGTTCATTGCCCTGGTATTACGGGTGGAACACTTGTCGAGAATGCGAACTCAAAGTCTGTCGCCAAGATCTGGGATATTCTTGCCGAAGAGGACACTCTTGAAAAACAGAGCAGAGACGAGATGATAAGAGAATTCCGCCGAGGAGCGATGCTCCAGGGTCTTGCTATGGGGATGTGTCCTTCTCTGATCCTTCTCGTTGGTGGGGCCCTTGTTCTTGCAAGCTATCACTTCATAGAGCAATACCGCGCTGACGACAGAAGCTATCATTGCCAAGAGATGAGATGGTTATGGGCTCGATGGTGTCACGATCGGAAGTCGATTGATCCTCGTGTTCTGGAAGGACGCTTTTTCGATAAGACAATGATCCTGTACACGTTTGTCGTATTTGCCATCTTGACCTGGTCTGGCATGATTGTTCACTTCAGTTTCCTACTGACGGTCTTCAATATCACGGATGGCGCGATTAACGCCAACGTGCATACTTTGGCAAGGATCATTGCGGGCATCTCGTTCATATTATCAGAAGACAAGACATGGCTTCGTGAATTGCTCAGGCTGGGTCTTGTCACAATGATCTCATTGCCCTTTATCGTTTACTGGGTCATGGGACTGTGGTGGCTACAAGCTTCTCTGAGACAATGGTTCCGTAGGCGCGGATACCAAGCGTCGCTGCAGGATAGTCGATTACCTATCGATCCCAAGCTGGGGCAGTTGCTGAAGCAATATGAGATCCAAATCGTATTGGATCCGAATCACGATCACATTTCACCCTACTCTCAATGTGAATTGATGTCACGGCGTAAGAGGATTATCCTGTCCAAAGGGACATTGGCATTTTTTCAGAAATATCCTTCGAGTCATATTCCTGCTGTCTTAGCCCACGAAGTAGGTCATTTCATCAAAGGGCATTGTCTCAAGCTCCAAATCGCCGAACTGATCTCAAGGGTCGGTTTCGTAAGCCCCGGGATGTTGAGCCTGCTGTTCAATCCCCTCAAAAATGAAGATGAAGCGGACAACTACGCCAAGTCCTTTCTAAAGGGCGATATGGGTCTGGATCCCGGCTTGGTCAAACAGGCTGCGTTTGCTATAGACAGCGAAGAAGATAGAAGGAAGCCGGATAGCAAACTAAGAGCAGCGGCCTTCGCCTTGCCAAACAAGATAGAATCCGCCACGGCTGAAGGACAATTACGTGGGTTCGACCTGTTGAGAAGGATGGTCCGGACGTTCTATACTTTTCAGTTTGATTTGACCGTATATGACTATCTACATCCACCAGCCAAGTATCGCTAGCGGGCAATACCGGCAAAGGCTGACCGGCGGATTACAATGAGGGGCACTGGTTCCTCTGAGTGGGCCGCGCGTAATATCGGTAGCGGCGATGGTGCAAGACAGGGCCTCTTTCTGCGGGTTGAGAAAGAGGCCCGTCACGTTTGATGGCGGGCACAAGGTGATGAAGAATGAATGGAAATGGACCAAGGAAGCGATTTGTGGCAGGGGGAGTGTCAGTCTCGCTCTGGGAGAACGAGATCAACGTCAATGGTCAGGTCAAAACTGCACTGAAGGCCTCAGTTCAACGCCGGTACAAGGACAAGGATGGGCAGTGGAAGTCCTCCGGTAGCTTTTCCAGGAACGAGATCCCCCTGGCCATGCACTGCCTACAGAAGGCGTTTGAGTTCATGATCGAGTCGCCGGGAGAGTCGGGCGACAGCGGTGATGAGTACATCGCGTGAGGAGGCTCGGGACGTATGGTCCCGCCTCGGCGGGCCAGCGTCGTCTTCGGGGGCTTTGGGCAACTCTGACGAGATGGATGAGGTGCGACGCGCGATCGACGCGATCCGGTTCTCCGGTGATCTTCCGCTGGCGACCAGTGTCGAAAGGGCGGTAACGACGATGCAGATTCCCCGGATCGAGTTCGCCGAGATGGTCCGGGTAAAGGGCAGGGTGCCGGTGGCGTTCCTGAGTTGGCTGGAGGGGCTCAAAGAGCACTTGGGCGAACACAGGCAGATGCTCGATCTGTGCTTCTTCAAAGAGGTCTGAGCGGTGCGGCCGAGCAGGTGCTCAGAGGGCTGGGTGCTACATATCCAAGTTGAGCAGGATGGTGTCGTACATCCGTTCGGTTACTTCCGTCGGCAGTTCCAGGACGATCTCCCGGCTTCGGCCGTAGCGGCCCCGGGAGACCACGCGGCTGCGGACCAGCGAGGCGATGTCGAGTTCGCCGATCAGATCGCCGAAGGCCCGGCTCGTTAGCGGTCGTATTGAGGCTCGTTCGCAGAAGCGACCGTAGGCTTCGTATGCTTCACCCGAGCCGATGGTGCCGTTCCGGGTGGCTCGACTGGCCTCGATGATGGCTCCCATGGCCGCCTGGAACTGAGTCGGTGCCGAGCGTACGAGGGCCAGATAGCGATCGGTGTCCAGTTCGCTCAGGGCGTCATCGACAGTGACCTGGGTGATCTTTGTACCAGCCTTTTCAGCAAAGAATGCGCTCTTGGCCAAAAGCGCCACGGCCCGCCTTGCGTCGCCGTGTTCGCGGCTGGATAAGGCCGCGATCTTCTCGATCACGCCGTCTTCGACGGCGTTAGGCACCAGGGCCTTTTCCACACGAATGCGTAGGATCTTCTGCAGGTCCAGAGCGTCATAGGGTTGGAAGATCGATGAGTTGAGCTTGAGGAACGACTTGGCGCGCGGATCCAAATGGTCTGGCCAGTTGAGCCGGTTGGAGGCGAAGACCAGGATGAGTTTGGCCTTGATTCGTTGCGGCAGACGCCGCACCAGGAAGGTCATGAACGTGTCCTTATCGCGGCGAACGTTATCGACCTCGTCCACGAACAGCACAAAGTAGCCGGTGTATTGGACCAGGGCCGATTCGATCCTAAGGATCAGTTCCTCCAGCGAAATGCCCTTCTTGTATCGCTTGCTGGCGTTGAGCATGCAGGCCAGGTCGTTGAGGGCCCGAAAGCACGGCCGGGGTGTGGACAGGTCCAGATGCTCGTACCGCATGGGCACACCCTGGGCCCGGCACATCTCGGCCAATAGGTTCAGAAAGTATGTCATGGTGAGAGTTTTGCCGGTGCCCGTCTTGCCCCAGACAGCCAGATGGCAGGGATGATCACCCCGCAGGATTCCGGCGAAGTGGCTGCTGAGCTCCCGGATCTCGGCGTCCCGGACATTGGCGTTGAAGATCTCCTCCAAGACAGCCAGTTGCTCTGACACAATGAGCTGCTCATCGTCCAGGAAGCGGCGATCAGTGATGACGGCATGGCTGACCATGTGCTGGATCTGACTGACAATCTTGGTACGGACGTTGACTGGTTCCATTGGAAGAACACCTCTTTATGCTTCCACTGGAAGTGCGGGTTTATAAACCTTTCCTTTCTCAGTGGGAGTGCGTTTCCAGTGGAACTTGCCGGTGAGACTGTAAGGGGTGTCTCTGAATTGAAGGTCGTCACTGACCGGTAGTGACAACGAACCTTGAAGCTGCCTATTTTGGTTTATAAGCGTCATCTCCCGGCAGTAGTAAGTAGTAATAGAATAGATAGCATATACATACACACCCAAGAGAATCTCCACTGGAAATTTACTCCCACTGGCGGCGTCTTGCCGGCCCGCTCATTTGGGGCGGCCCGGCCGAGATCGGGTTTGTTCCAGAGGTGTAAGGATGGAACAGATACAAGAGGAATTCCAGGGTCCGGCCCGGTTAGCGATACTGACATTGCCCGGCCGCCAGTACTTCATCGACCTGAGACTTGGGCAGTTTCGAAACGTGGAGGATCCAGGAGACTATGTCCCCTTTGATTCGGAAGAAGGTGGGCAGTTGTGCCGCCTGGCCAACGTCGTTTCCTGCCGGCACTGTCGTACACACGTGATCGTATCGCGGTGGCTGCGGGAGGGGCCGATGCGATGTGTGCGCTGCGGTCTGGTGGTCGAATGATCCCACAGGGCACGCAGACCCTTTATCGTAAACCTTTCCCCCGTTGGGGTCGGCCTGACGGCCTAAAGGTATATCGAAGGGTCCGCTCCGCCCGAAACTGGGCTCATCGCCACAAGAGCGACCGGAGCCTGGAGGAATAAACATGAAAGACAACACAACATGGATCGACGAGCAAGGGATAGAAGTCCCAGAATCAGCTGTACTGACACGCCTAAGGCCGGACCGATACGGTACCGTGGCCGGGTTGGAGATAGACGAGCTGGCTGACCCGGACGAACTGGAAAGACAGGTTTTGCGAGAACAGTACGGACCGATTCTGGCGTTACCCAAGCCCAAGAGACGAAGCGGGTTCTTCCCTGAGATTGACCCGACGGATGGGACAGTCTGTGGAGCGTTCAACAGCGTAGATTTTGAACGGATTAGCATGCCATTCGACAAGGCCAGGTACAAGGCAGACAAGCTCCGAGAGAAGCTCAAGGACGCGACGATCATGCTCGGTATCGTCATGGAGCGGGTACCTGGAAGGGCAAAGTATCTGGTGCTCAAGTACGTTCGTATGGGCCTGATTCAGACGGAGCACATCATTGATGCGGACATGGGAGTCATCGTCAAGTGGTATCTCCGGGTGCGTGCAATTCGACAGGAGATCAGGGAGCTTGTGGAGGCCAGCAAGCAGCGGGAGCGGCAAGGACTTCGGTTCTTGCCTTGAGCCGCACAGGCGGCTAAGTCGCCCTGGTTTGGCCCAGGGCTCCCGGGCCCTTCGGGCCCGATGACATGGCTTCGCCATGTGGGCGGCATTCCCTTCGGTCAGCCGCCCGCACGTGAGAGTAGGCGGGCCGGGTCTTTAAAGTATGGAATGTAGCAGCGCTCGTTCGACAGGGCGCAACGAGAAGATGTGAGTTGATAGCGGAAAGTGGATGTGTACTGGGTGAGAGGAAGGGCCGGTGTTCTGTACGTAAGTCGCGGTCAGGCGAGGGGGCTGGTGCACCGAAGGAAGGGCGGTCGGATGGGGCATGGAGCGGGAGAGCGCTCGGGATGAATTGACGGCAGGAATACGGGAGTGGTCGTAGCTCGGGAGGGACGGAAGGGAGCGTTGTGGTGGATCGTCAGACGGGGGTATGGCAGGAAGGGTGATATGGCGTTTCATTGCAGTTAGGCGGCGGGAAAGAGAATCGGTGGGGCGGTTAGATTGGAATCGATGACGGATAGGAATCGGAGCGGTTATGTTGCGGCTAGAGGGGGGGAGGGCTGGAGTTCAAAGGAGATGATAGATATGGCTGGCGTGGCTTGATGACAATACTGGAAGGCCACAAAGAAGAAAGGAAAGAGTGTCGCTATCGCGGGAATTGATGATTCCCGGAGGCCTCTGTGGACCTCCGGGGGGAGAGAGTTTCACAAGTTATTGATATGGCAAAGTCTATGGACGTCGCAGATGTCGGACTCGCTATTAAGAGGATAGTATCCGAGCCCGAGTCCGAGCCTCAAATCGGCCCATCGAAAGCCGGTTGCAGGCATTCACCGCAGATCTCGGCCAGCCACAGATGGAAGTCACGTTCGGCCAGGACGGTCTCCTTATCCGCCGACGGAGCAGCGATCATCTCGGCGGCCAGGTACCCCAGCCGATGGATCGAACGGCGCTCAAGAATTGTCAGAATCTGGTCTTTCATATGGCTCATTTGTTCTTCACCCCGGGATATTGGTAATGGCCCGGGGTTAATAAATGTTGCGCTTGAGTGTCCTTTCAATGGCTGCAGCTGTACCTACTGTCGGGTAGCACTCCGCACCGAAACCTTTATATAGTTGGCCACATTCATCACTTCAAAGAAGCGAATCTCAAGGTGACAACGATGGATCCCTACATACCCATTGAACCAGTCCGAACGGACCTCTATATTCCGTACAGGTATGCGTCCCAGCGATATCAGCTGCACCGATATTCACACCCGGGCCAGCCTTCGTTGCCCACGTCAAACCCCGACACGACAAGACGATTGTATGAAGCAGGGTCAGATGGGCAGATCGACAGCGGTCCTCAAACGGTAGAGCAGTTGATATCACAGGGATACTTCTCCGTCGCACCGTCTTCGTCTGAGACGGCTCTTCTGGAAGACAAAATGCACTCGGCCTGGTTGTTACTGGACGATGCGATCTACCAGATTCGTCAGAGAATCGGCATGTACAGTCAGAACATGTACGAGTTGAAGCTGGCCCAATGTGCAGCCCAGAACGACGTGTTTGCGTTCGAGGCCAAATATGGTTGGCCCGCACCGACCGAGCAGCAATATGTTCTCGGCAAACGGCTTCAGCGGCTCTACTCCGAGCAGCGATCCGAACGTTTGGCGCTGTGGAAGGACGTTTCCCGACTCAGACAGACTGTACCCGAATCCGTGCGGCAGTACCTGTCGATGTTCAGGAAGATCGAGATCCTCAGTGAATCGCCGGGCGATGTCCCGTGAAAACGCAAGTGCAGGAACTCTGTCGGAAACTCAGACCGGTTCTGGGGCCAAAGATCGACCGGATCTGGGCCGTCTATCTGGCCGAATCCGATGCGGAAGGCCGAGCCGATATCGAACAGACCTTGGAATTACTAGCGGCCAAGCATCTGGGGCAGGATTATCAGCCAGATCGTTCGCCGTTCCCGCCACCGGACCAACGATTCGCCGAATCCGGTGACATCGAACTCGGCACCGTGTCCTATGGTCGACGGAGGTTGTACCCACTGAAGCTATGCAGCAACCGTCTAAAAGAGCACTTACTCGTGGCGGGTCGAAGTGGTTCCGGTAAAACGAACCTGACCTTTGTTCTCATGCAAGGCATCATGGCCAACGGTATCAAGGTCCTGGCACTCGACTGGAAGCGAGGGTACCGAGATCTGGCAAGCTGTCACCGCGATCTGCGTGTCTTTACCGTCGGCCGTGACATTGCGCCCTTTCGATTCAATCCGCTGATCCCGCCTCCGGGCTGCGAACCCAATGTCTGGATCAAGCTGGTTGTGGATGTGATTGCATCGGCGTACCTTGGCGGTGAAGGTGTCATCAGCTTGCTGGTGGCAGGATTGGATCATCTGTATTCGCAGTTCGGCGTCTTCGACCGTATGCAAACAGGGTGGCCGACGATCCAAGATCTGCTCGCATGGTTGCGCACGGCCAAGCTCAAAGGCCGAGCCGCGATGTGGCAGGCATCAGCGGAACGAATCCTGTTGGGCATGACCTATGGTGAGTACGGGGCCGTCCTCAACACCCAGGATAACAGCCATGTGGTGGGGCTCTTGGAACACAATGTCGTTCTGGAGATGGATGGCTTGTCCAGTAATTCGGACCGAACGATGTTTAGCGAAGCCCTGACACTGTATCTGTACCGCTATCGACTTGCGCGGGGACCTCAAGACAGACTCACCAACGTCATTGTGCTGGAAGAGGCCCACAATCTGCTGCTGAAGAAGTCAACGGAGTCCAGAGAATCGGTTCTCGAAACGTCCATCCGAATGGTCCGTCAATACGGTCTCGGCTACATCTTTGTCGACCAATCCGCCTCCCTTTTGAGCAAAGTCGCGTTTGCCAATTCATACGCCACTCTTGCCTTGAGCCAGAAACTCCGTTCCGATGTCCAGACCATTTCAGGGGCGATGAATCTCACCGATGAACAGAAACAGGCCCTCAGCACACTGCCCATTGGCACGGCCGTCGTTCGTCTGGCTGATGAATTCCCGGAGCCATTTCTGATCAAGGTCCCGCGGTTCCCCGTGCGAGAAGGTTCTGTTTCGGACGAAATGGTCCGCCACAGGATGGCCGGCTATATCACCGATTCCGGATCAAATAGAGCTTTCCAGGCCACAAGCAAGGCAGTTCCACCGGTTCCACCGCCAGACAGAAGAGAAGCAAATCACTCAATCAAAGAGAATCCCCACCCACCATCCCCCGAAGGATCATCTGTCACAGACAACGTTCCTATTGATCCCAAAACCAATCCACCCAACAATAGTGCCAAGATAACCAGAGAGGAGATCCGATTCTTGGCGGACGTGGCCGCCAGACCCTTATCCACCACTGTCTCACGGTACCAACGATTGAACCTGTCTCGCCGCAAAGGCAATGCCATCCGACAGCATCTGGACCGCGCCGGACTCATCGATCCGGTGGTGCTGGCCACCCGCTCCGGTCAGGTGGTGCTGTACCAATTGACCGAGGCCGGACGCATCGCGTGTTCTGATTCGGAGATCGATCCAGGTCCCAAGCCCCGTGAGAGTCTGGAGCACCGCTACTGGGTGGGCAGAGCGCATGCGTACTTCCAGAACAAAGGGTACAACATCACGGCTGAACATCATATCGCCGGCAATGGCGCGATCGATCTACTGGTCGAGCGCCCTGGAGAACGGATTGCTGTGGAAGTCGAGACGGGCAAGTCGGACATCCGAGGCAACTTGGCCAAGGTCCGCGATGCCGGTTTCGACAAGATTGTCCTGATCGCCACGTCCCCCGCTGCGGCGGGACTGTGTCAGAAGAGGCTGGCCGAGGCAGCGTTGGAAATGCCCGCCGAACTGATGACCTGGTTGGACTTATAGGAGTTCACGACATCTCTGAAAGTAGGCCTGTTGTGGTGCGCCGAGCGGCCCGTGAGAATGGTAAGGAGTGACTCGATCCAGGATACGCTGTTGCCAATTCTGACCGTGGAGATCGTGGGGATAGAGGAAGACCGCCGGGACGCCGTTGGCCTTGAAGACATGGTGTTTGTACCGGATGCCGTCGCGATAGTCGGGCCGATCGATCATCCCCGCGTATTCGACAACCAGTCGCCCGTGGTGAGGCAACGTGAAGTCCGGATGCCAAACGCGGTACTTGCCGCGACTGACCACCAGCAGGGGATGTTCGTAGAAGAAGGGAATCCCGTAGCGATCGAACATGTGACCCAATCGGGCCTCACCGCGAGACCTATAGGGTGGTTCAATCCGGTCCTCCAGGTTCATGGGTCCGTCACCTCCTGGGCGTCTCGTTCGGCGGTCTGTGCTGCGCCGGCGAGCTTGCGTTCGGTTCGCTCGATGGCCTTGAAGACCTTCTCGTTATGTCCCTGAAGGTTGCCGGCTTGTTCGAGAAGCTTGACCAGCTCCTGGAAGTCATGCCTCATCGTTGCCTGCTCGGCTTCAACCGTCAGGTGACGAACCTTCCGCTCGTTACTTGCCACTGCCTTGTCCAGGCGTTCGAGACGCTTATCTATCCCGGCCAATTGGTGATATCGCCGCACCAAATCGGAGGCGATCCGACGTTTGGCCGAAGGGTCCAGCGATCGACAGATATGCTTGGTCTCTTCCAGACGGGCCAGATGGCCCTTGCGGACGTGATGGGCTTTGGCTCGCAGGCTGGCCATACGTTGGGTCAGCCAGCCCTCGGCGGGCAGCAGTCGTTTGATTTGATCGGCGACATTGGGGACCTCTTCCGGCTGTCGTGTGAGCAGTTCTGCTTCTTTGCGTAGCCGACGCAATCCCCGGGTTACATGTCCACTGAGCCAACGATCCCGGTGCAGCTGGGCGATCTCTTGCCGAGTCTCATCGGTCTCTATTGGGTACTGCGAAACGTGAGACATGTGCGAAGGGATAGAATTGATACCGGTCCGGTGGTGATAGGTGAGAAATGATATCAACCCGATCATCAGAGCCAACATCGCGACGGTCCCCATGACATCGACCGCCACAGGCAAGTCCATATCGAGCACCAATATGATCAGGATGCTTACCCCCAATGTGATGCCAACCCCGGCCCAGGAGCCCCCGATCTGACGTACCGCGTGATAGACTGTTCCGGCCAGAATCAGGATAGCCAGGATAATGGCGACCGGTCCCAACTGACGGATGGACCAATCATGGTCGTATTCCCACCACACCATCCCAACAGTCAGGGCCATGCCCAACACGACAGAGATTGCTGCCGCCGTTCTTTGGTGCCCGAATCGCTTGGAGAGCGCGCCGTATGTAACGGCTGTGAAGAAGGTCAATCCCAAGGCGAAATCGGGCAATAGGGTCTCGGACAATCCGACCAACGCAGGTATCAGGGGATCGCTCGCAAAGCTCATGAGTCTTGTGGGGCCAATCGCCTATATAAAGGTTACGGTCCGCACGCGGCACGCGGTGTCTCCAGCCGGTGGCGACACAAGCTTTATTAACTTGGGCCTCTCCCAAGTCCCTTGAGGTGATATCTCATGGGAAGACCACACAAATGTCCCTATTGCGGACAGAGCAAATCGATCAGCAAAGGCGTCCGACGCACCAAGACCATGGGCGATCGACGCATTCGTTTGTGCAAAGCCTGCCGCCGGAAGTTCACGCCCAAGTATCAACAGGGCCCGGAAAGAACAAGTGAGGATGAAAACAAGGATGTCTCGGTAGTTCAGGAAAGCGACCCGTTGAATGAGGTCTCGGCACCTGTCGACATGCCGTCCCCGGCGTTTCAACCGGCCACCGATCTGGTCCGGGGACCAGGGGCGACCGAATGAGCGTGCGGCTCGAACGACAAGAATTCGTCAACCTGGCCTTTCGGCTCAGCGATACCGTCAAAGCGTTTGCTGGCCGGGCCAAGGAGTTGTTCTACGCCGTCATGCTCATGGGCTATGAGTGTCCACGCTGTTCGGGGAACCTGAGCATGACGGGCGAGAGCCGCTGTCGGTGTAGTGGCTGTGGCCACGTCCTGGACCCGACGACCACCTTTCAGCGTTGTCCGGGATGCGGCGGCCGAGTTGTTCTGCACGTATGCCGGTATCGCTGCCGCCGTTGCGGAGACGACGTCCCGTCGCGGTTCGTGTTCGACGGGAAACTCTTCGATGCCGAGTACTTCCGGGCCAAGATGGCCGAATCGCGGCAGCGACGAACGCAGCGTCGCCAGCAGGCCGCGCGTCGAACGATCGAGAACCGATCCGCCGCCCTGGAGCCCCAGGAATTGGACCTGAGTTCTGTGCCGGGCCTGTTAGACGCTCTCAACGGTCTTACCGGTGGAATCGAAACGCTTGCCTGGCGACCACAGACGGGCGGCTTTGATCTGAGCCGCTACCAGAGGCATTTGCAGGCCTATATCGGTCCCGAGGAACAACCCTTTGATGATCTGCCGGCCCTGGAAAAAGACCGCCGTTTGGACCGGATATGGCGTTTTGTCACCATCATCTTCATGGCCCACTTTGGGCTGATCGACATCGCTCAGGAAGAACAGACGATCCTGGTGAAGCAGCATGAGACTGACTGAGAAAGACAAAACGTTCTTGGAACGGCTCCGTAACTTGATGGATTCACACGATCTCTCGGTTGAGCTGAGGCCGGGTAGACCAAGCCATATGGTTCTCAAGGGCACGTATGGTGAGAAGATACATCAGATCTTCCGGATGACCCGGCAGGGCGTTCGCTGGCGGTTCCAGCGGCTCTTCTCGCAGGTTTACGTTGAGGCGTTTCTGACGATTTTGATGGTTGAGAAAACGTTCGGGACGCAGCTGCGGGAGTACGCCATTCGAATCGGCAAGGAACGGTACGAAATGAGGCAGGCAATGGTGCAGGATAGATTGCGGACGGCCCGACATGCAGAAAAGCAGACGGGCCCACATCCCTCATAGTGAGAAGTGGACCCGTACGGCTCAGTTGAACCGAAGAGGTCTGGCCCTGCACCTGAGACTATTCAATCGCCGAGCCATCACGGGGCTTCAAGCAGTTCGAGTTCGACACTGTCCAGCGACAGGTCTACTTCAGTGGTTGTAGCGTTGGTGCCCCGCTCAAGAGCCAGATGCCCGCCGGCGGTCTCCAATGATGTTTCGAACGTGCTTTCGAGCCGCTGCCATGTCCCGACGTGACTCATGTCGTAGGCAGTCGTTGGACAGTTTGTGAGCCAGTTGCCTTCGCTATCGGCGAGTCCGATCTTGAGATACGGAGGCAGCCGTTCGGGTTCTAGGGTTTTCACTTTCAACCAACAGGAGAGGCGGTACTTGCTCGCCGGCAGAATCGGCGTAGCGAGCCTATGGGCCACGTAGTTCCAGCCTTGGGTCTGTTGACCCGAAAGGTGCAGGGCAGCACCTCCATCGTGGCAGATGGTTGTGTCCAGTTCTGATTGAAGAGCATCAGTGCAGTTCCAGCCGTGCCCTGAGGACTCGAAACGTTGCTGATAGACCACTCCGGTCGGTCGTTGCGTCGTGACACCGGGGAGTCGGCACAGAGGATAGCGATCTGCCTCATCCCGATGGGCAAGGCCCAGCGTAATGTTTTCGTCACCCTGCTCGGGAAGACGCATGGCCACCTTCAATTCATACTCGTCTTCCGACAACCCGGCGGGCAGGCGGATCAAAGTCCGTTCCACAGCCTCGTCGCCCGGAAACCACTGCGTCGTGGGGCGGGCCGGGAAATGCAGTTGTGTGGCGACGACTTTGCCGCTGTTGTCGTGAACCGTAAATTCCAGGGCATAGCTCTCATAGCACGGGGCGACACCAATATTCCTCCAGGTGTGCTCGATCAGGAGACGCCCGGGTATCCGATCGCTCAGATTGAGCTGAAAGGGCACGCGTAAGCGAGTGACGATGAATCGAAAACCTACCTTCTTCGCTGCCGCCAGAAACTGCTCTTTCACCTCGGCGGGGGCCGTTTCCCAATCGTGTGGCGAGAAGATATTCGTATTGAGATACGAGATCGGGTCGCTCAGGCCCTGCTCCAGCGTCTGGCCAAGGTCCCATCCCTTCTCCAGCATGCTGCGGTACGAGCTGTGAAACTCATAGTTACAGATTACGCCCCGACGGGCATACGGGTGGTAATAGAGCTTGCCTACATTGTTGCTCGGACCACTGGGTGACAGGCCGTCCTGGCGGAAATGGCAGCCCCGCAGGGCGGCATAGTCGTTGATCTCGCTGTAGGAGCCCACGTTCAAGAAGATGCGTATGTTGGGGAACGCCCGAGCGTGCACATCGATAACCTGTCTGTAGGCGGCAATGTACTTGTCGCGGGTGAATCCAGTCTGCTCCAATTGCTTCGGTGTCCAACGTCCCGGCATATGCAGGCCCAGATGCATCTCGCCCCATTCGCCGATGCCACCAATGTCCACGTATTCCAGACCCGCTCTGCCGTCGAGGTAGCGACCAAGACGTTCGATGAACTCGCAGTGATTCTTGAGATAGCGCGCGTCCCAGAAGACCGGGTCCACCTGCTCCTGCCCCCGCAAGCCCCGATGGGACACACTCGGCACGCCTTGGTCGAATACCCATTTGGGCGTGGCGTACTTGCCACGATAGTGCGTGCTCTCGGACATGACGCGAAACGCTACCCGTTTCCCTCGTTGCCGGACCCAGAAATCGAAGATAGGCTCGAAATAGGCGTCAAAGCCTGTCCTGGGGCCATCCGCTTCGAGGTCATTCCATGTGGGGCGAAAATAGACAATGTCACAAAGGGACAATACCCACGCGTCCGGCTCGGGCCGATAGCTCAAACTGCTGCCCCCAGCCAGGTAAAGTCCCATACCCGGGTTGAACAACACCACATCCGAAAGAGCCGGAGTGATCTCGCGCCAGTCGATATCGGGAGAAGCCGCGGCCATGGCTGGACTTGTAACGATGGCACTGAGCAGGATAAGCCGGATTCCGAAGATTGCGAAATTGTGAAATGCCGTGCGTGTGTCGATTCTCGGGTCAAGAGCAGTGGTATCTCGTCCGTCTCCAAAGAAAGACTGTTGTGTTGATGGTGCTCTAAGACGCGTTTGCCTGTTCTTGTTCATGGAGGTATTATACGCTACAGGAGCACGCCGTACAGGGGCAATACCAAGGTGCGTGCGAAACTGGGCTATTCGCCAGGAGCAATGATGCCATGAAACAACTGATCCTATTCGTTGCCGTGTTGATCGTATTCGCTCTCAGCGCCGAAGCCATGTGGGCGCGTGAAATCCACGTCTCAAAGGCGGGCAGCGATTCAGGGTCGGGCAGTGACACCCAGCCCTACTTGACCATCAACAAGGCCACCTCCGTCGCGCACCCTGGAGACGTTGTCATTGTTCATGCCGGGACGTATCGGGAATGGGTCAAACCCGTCCGCGGCGGCACGAATGATGACGAACGGATCACCTACCGGGCTGCACCGAGCGAGGGAGTATTTGTCAAAGGCTCCGAGCGCATTACCGCCTGGCAACCTCAAGGCAACGGGGTCTGGAAGACGGAACTGGCGAACTCATTCTTCGGTTCGTACAATCCCTATGCATTGCAGGTTTCTGGGGGCTGGCTGAACTACGGTCAGTGGCATCATCGCGGGGACGTTTATCTCAACGGCGAGGCCTTCTATGAGAAAGAAACCGTTCAGGAGGTAAGGGAAGCCGCCGAGACTTGGCACTGTCAGGTCGATGCGAACACCACGACTATCTGGGCGAATTTCGGTCAGGCGAATCCGAACACGGAACTAACCGAGATCAACGTTCGCGAATGTCTTTTCATGCCTGAGATCACTGGCCTAAAATACATTACGGTCGATGGATTTCATTTCATGCATGCCGCCGCAAATTGGGCGCCACCCGTGCTTGAACTGCAGACGGGTGCCGTTGGTCCCCGGATGGGGAAGCATTGGATTATTGAAAACTGTACGATCACTAATGCTCGCTGTGTTGGCATTATCCTGGGCCATGCGCCTGGGGTTGATTACAGCGACATCGATGCGTACGGAGACCATATCGTTCGCCATAACGTCATCCGCCGCTGCGGCCAAGCCGGCATTGCCGGCCAGAAAGGGGCCACCCGTTCATTGATCTGCGGTAATCTCATTGAAGATACCAACTATCGCCGCGAATTCGGCGGGTGGGAGACAGCCGCCATCAAGTTCCACAACAGCGTCGATACGGTCATCAACAATAACCTGATCCGCGGTGTCTTTCGGCAACAGCAGGGGGCCTTCGGCATCTGGATCGACTTCGGTAACCAGGGCATCCGAATTGCCCGCAACATCATCTATAATACCGAGGCGGCGACGGTCTTCCTGGAGATGAACCACGGCCCCATCCTGGTCGACAACAACGTTCTGATCGGCCAGTCGGTCCGAAGCAACTCCGAGGCCACGGTATTTGCCCATAATCTGTTTGTCGATTGTGGATACGATTACAGCCCGGACGTCAATCGCCGCTCGCAATACTACAAGCCTCACACGACCGTATCGGCAGGGCGAAAGACGGGCACAGCCCAAGACGACAAATGGTTTAACAATATTTTCGTTCGCCAGGGCCTCGATTCAGTCAAGGCAGCGCCAGGGTATGCATCAGATCATAATGTATTCTTGGAAGGGGCCCAGAGCAGTTCGTTTGGCGACAAGAACAGCGTTGTCGATCCCTACGTAACCGGATTGACTATTGAGGACTCGCCGCAGGGGGCTGCGATCACCTTCTCGGTCAATGAAGCGACCCTGGCTGTGAAAGGGCCGCGAGTCAATGCTGATCTGGTAGGTGTTTTTCCGACGGTCGGACAAACGATTGAGGATCGCTATGGAAACCCTGTGGCGGTGAACACCGACATCAGGGGGAGGCGGTATGCGCCACCGATCGCCGGTCCTCTTGCTGATCTGGAGAAAGGACGTAACGCTATCACGTGGTCCATGAAGCACTCAGGGCCATCGCAGAGTGACATCCACTGAAGAACAAGGTTGTGCCCGGCAGTTTTCAGATCGGCCTTAAAGAGCGAGCCCACATTGGGTTTTTGCCAATGTGGGTTTGCGTCGCTGCATCCCATCTAGACTCAAACCATGTCCTTGAGGTTCTTCAGCGGTCGAATCTTCACGACGTTACGCGCCGGCTTGGCCTTGAACACGGTTTCTTCACCGGTGAACGGATTGATACCTTTACGAGCCTTGGTGGCGGGCTTCCGCACCACGGCCACCTTCATCAATCCCGGGACGTTGTAGGCGCCCGGACCTCGGCGTCCAAGGCTCTTCTTGATCTGTCCGGCCATCGCGTCGAACACAGAGCTGACTTGCTTCTTGGTCAGCCCGGTCTCATCAGCGATTCCAGATACGACCTCACTCTTGCTCATCGGTTTTGCCGAAGGTTTCACTGCAGTTGCCGTAGCCATGGTAGATGACCTCCTTGTACTCAAATAGAACAACACCTGGACACACAAATCCGCTTTTTAACCGCGGATAACTCGCGCATCCATAGACGTTCTTCCGGCTTCTGTCAAGCAGGAAAGGGCCAAGAAGGCTGGGAGAGGCTTTAGTTGAGCCACCGGGGGAAGAGGTGGTATACCATCCTGCTGGGTCGGCGAGTTGGTCCCAGATTGAGGCTACACTTCTGACTACACTTTTCAGGGCTTGTGTTTGGTGTTGTTCGCCGTGTTCTGTTGCGATCGGTAACGCCGCGACCCGAGTGACAGGTTTGCCAGGGCGGGTTAGGTCGTCGAAGATCGCCTGTGGTTGAAGCAGGAGGTCTATGGCAGTCTGGACTCTCAACCTTGGCTCGATAGAGTAACAGACTCTGGATCAGTTAGTCGAGGTTCGAATCCTCGTTCCCCAGGTCCCTAGGGCGGTTTTTGCAGCCAAAATCACGGTGGCTGTCCATATGCGTCCGTATGCGTGCCATATCAGTCCAGATAGACGACATGCATAATGACATGCATTTCGCGTCGATTTCCGGATGTGGACGCTCCGGTTTGGGGTGTCGCAAGGGGGTGTTTGGGACGGCTGTGGGGTGGTGTGCTGCGAACTGCTACTGTCTCCGAGAGGATCAGCTTTCGCCCCCCCAACAGGGCAGGGCGTTAGGCTCTGTCGTCAGTTCCCGTCTTCGGCTCGGAGACGGGCTTGTCTTTCGCTGCGAACAGGTCCGACAGGCCGGTCACGGCAGAGGCCTTCTGGGCCTGGTCCGTTCGGGTGTAGACATTCATCGTGAGGTTGATGTCGGAATGCCGCAAGATCGTCTGAGCGATCTTCGGATGCACGCCGCGCAGGGCCAGCAGGGTGGCGCACTGACCGCGCAGCGAATGGAAGTCGAAGACCCGCCCGAGTTCATCCTCATACGGGATACCCGCCTCGGCCAGATCCTTCTTGAGTACGTCGGCCGTATTGACGGTCAGCGCCTTGTAGCGACCGCCGAAGGCTTTGGTCGCCGGCATTTTGGTCGCCAGGAAGGGTTTCAGCTCCGCCGCCAACGACGCACTGATGATCTGCACGTCCTTGCGGCGGCGCTTGGAGGAGCCGGCTACGACGGTGACGGTGCAGGCATCGAGATCGAAGGATGACTTGGTCAGGCTGCGGATCTCATTGGCTCTCAAGCCCGTCTCGATGGCCAGTCGGTACAGCAGGTACCGCTCGTGGCCGGTCATGCCGTGGGTCTCCTCGCCACCGGCAGCGGCCTTAAGCAGCCGACAGGTCTCCTCGACCGACAAGGCCCGACGCTCGTGACGCCGATCAACCTCTTGATTGATAGTGCGCAATGAGACCAGGGGCGACTGCGCGGCGTAGCCGCTCTCGACCATCCATTTGCAGAAGGACTTGGCGGTCTTGAGGTGGGCGTTGTAGGTCCGCGCCGCCAGTCCCTGATTGCGCAGCCGGGTCAGGAACGCCTCGACCTTAGAGCGGTCGATATCGCTGAAGTACTCGACGTCACAATCCTCCATCGTCCGGATCAGTTGGTTGCGCGTCTCCCTGATGTAGCGGGGCGAACGGGCGTTGGCTTCGAGGTGATTGGTGAACAGCGTCACCAGCTCGGTAACCGGCGTATCGCCCATCAGCCGGCGATTGTCGATCAGGTCGAACTTCAGCAACTGACGCCGCATTGCCGTGGGCAACTGCTCGACCCAGCGATGCAATGGCCCGTCCACGGGATGCCCGCTACCCCGGCAGTTGAGCAACCGCTGGATATTGGCGGCCAGTCCATCGGTCGCCGCCCGGTCGCTGAAGCCGATGATTCGTCGGCGAATCCCCCGGTGGTCCTCGAACTGCACGTGCCAGCGCTCGGATTTGACGAGCATGCGCTGGCCATCCTGGGTCAGCAGGCACTTCTTGTTCCGGCCGCCCCGGCCCTTGTACTCGACGTAGGACCGCCCGTAGCGGTCGGTGCCGACGACCGCGTCGGCGGGAATGGGTCGGGTGAACGATCGTTTGAATACTCTCATGACCAATACCTCCAAAATCCGCCGGGCAGCCAAGACACGGTGCCAAGCACCTCCAACCGGGCGGGCGTTTCCGTTTCTCTAATGTCGCGTCTTGGTACAGACAATTTTATCAGGCCCGGGTTTGCCAAACAATACATAGAAGGTCGTCTTTAACCTGTGTTTTTGGTGTCATGGGGACGGTTTTCGCCGCAACCACTCCTCCCGGGTCGGGCAACCGGCCGCCGCCCAGTCCTCCAGCTCGGCCCGGGCCCAGAGGGATCGCTCGCCCAACTTGACCGGTAGCGGCCCGATCCGGCCGGAGGCGCAGAGCTGGTAAAAGAGGCTCCTGCCAATATTGAGGGCCGCCGCCGCGCTGCGTGCGTCCAGCAAGATGGGCGGGCACGCGGGAGTATTCGTTTGCTGTTCTGCTGCGGAGGTCATTGAAGCGCCGTCTTGATCTCCATCAGGAGGTCTTGGGCGTTTGCTGACGCTGCCAGCAGCTCATAGATTGTCTCTCGCACCGCTTTGCGTATTTGAAAGATCAGATGGCTGGGAAGGGCCTTGTGTTGCTGCCAGCGGCTGTACCATTGGAAGAACTCGCTGAGATTGTAGGTGGCGTCGGCGTTGCGGGGACAGCCCTGTTCGCGCGTCCAGGCATACAAGGTCTGCCGTACTTTACCGGTGATCTCGACCATGACCGAGATGGGGACGTGCTGATAGTCGAAACCCATGGGGGATTGTTCGGACCGCAGGAAGTTCTCGACGTAGCGGACCGCATTGGGCGTGCCTTCCTTGGCCTGGATGACCATCGCCTCGGCCATAGCCATGCGGAGGCGTCGCCGCTGTTGGTCCCAGAGGTCACGAACCTCTTCGTCACCGTCCAGCAGGGCGCGGAAGTCCATGCCGGTCATGCCGAGTTCTTTGGCGGCCTGGGTCACCGAGACGGTCGTGGCCGCGAGGTCCTGAACCTTCCGCAGGAGCCGGCCGCGCTTCCAGGCGGCATGCAGATCCGGATGGTTCTGCAGAATGACGACGAGTTTCTCGACACCGAGCTGGATGGCAGCTTGGGCGAAGCTCTGGCATTCGAAGGCGGCACGTTCTACCGCCGTGGGTGTCAGTTCAGACATGGTAGATTCTCCTTGTGAAGTTGGGATAAGAGGCCTGATTTCGGCGGGGCCAGTAGGGCGATGTGGGCCAAAGGTGATCACTTGTCCCTATACACACTTTAGTGATCACCTTTGGATAATGATGATATTCTTTGGGATTTGGGTGATCACCTTTGAAGATGATCGATCTTCTTTGAAGGGGATCACTTCTGTGTGTATGATCTCCTTTGATCACCTTTGCCGTAGTGTCCGATAACGCGGTTCGTTCACGTCTCATCGGGTAACCTCCAAAACCAAACCGAGCCGTTTCCGATACCTTCCTTTTCCGAGATGACCCCCAGCTTGGTCTTGGCTCGCCTCAACGTTATCAGGGCAACCTTCTCACCCTTGGCTATCCGGTAGATTTCCTTGGCCCGAATCCGCCCATCGGCCAGCAGTTCACGCAAGAACTGTTCGGCTTCACCAACGGGGGTCTCATCCTTGGTTTCAGTCAGAACGTCATCGGCGGAATACTCGTATTGGCCGCTCTCCCACAGCACGGCCTGACCCTCGATCGTATAGGCCAGACTTCTGGGCATTCGGGCAATGTTCATCTTGACGGGGACGAAGAGGCGCCGTTCTTCGTTGTCTTTGTCCTTCTGGACCAGCCAGACGGATCGCGCGCTGGCTGAGAACGCCACCGATCCCAGCGTACGATGGATAGCCCGCTTGCTGCCGTCCTTGCTCAGATGCGAAATCCCCAGAATCGCACAGCCGAATCTCTCGGCGATACTGCTGAACCGCGCCAAGGCACGGCGGACGTCGTTGTTGGCGTTCTGATCGGTCTTGCCCAGGAATCCGGTCAAGGGGTCCACGATGACCAGCCGAACGTCACCCAATTCCTCGATCATGGTTTCCAGGGCCGGAAGGTGGTCGAGGACGTTGAACGTATCCTCTTCACCCTGCGGTGTTGTCACGCCCTGTAGGGCGGCCACGCGCGCGCAATCGGCGCCCATCGCATCGAGTCGAGGCCGGACCGTATAGGCGAGATGGTCTTCGGTCGTCAGGAAGATCACGTTGCCGATTTCCGGCGCTTCATAAGCTGAGTCAGCGTCGGGCCAGGGACGCCCGGTGGTGATGCGGGCCGCCATATCCAGTGCCGCGAATGTCTTGCCGCTACCTTCAATGCCGACGAGCAAAGAGAGCATGGCCGCCGGTATGCGATCCTGCCAGAGCCAGTGCACGGGCTCGGCTTCGACGTCCTTCATCAGGACGTACTTGGGGCGAGCGGGAGATGCATTCTCGTTCTGTGCACCATTCTGCGCAGCAGCAGGGGACTTGCTGCCGATGGATTTGGCAATCCGGACCAGATCCGCTTCAGGCAGGGGCTGTTCGCAGCGTTTGTTCTCTTGGCGCAGCGCCGCGAGGATTGACGCGGCGCTCATGCCCCGACGCCGCATCGTCCCAGCGAGGCTGGTCAACGTGTTATCCCGCTGGCCGGTGGGGATGACCGTATCGATCGAAGCCGATTTGGTCTGACTTGAGGTCTCGATCAACTTATTCACGAGAAGGGCAGGCAATTCGGCCAGGCCCGCACGGGGATCGATCAGCCATTTGTAGGGGCTGCCGCAGATATGGACCGAAGGGGGCGCAACGACGTAGCCGCCATTGGCCCGGATGTCCAGGCCGGGACCGAGCTTGCCGGCACTGTTGCGAATATCGCTGACTCCGGCCGGCCATTTGAAGTAGAGGTGCTGCCCGCCTCCGGTCCGCACCGTCGCGGTCCGAGGCAGGGGGCCAAGCTCTCGCAGTGATGCGCTTCCACCGTGACGATCATCCACATCCAAGACCACCAGGCCCGATTCGGCGCCGGTGGCGACGCCGAGATTCAGGATCTCGCCGTTGGCGAACCATTGGCAGATCGCGCCACCGTCCAAGGTGGCGTTCTTGAGGCCTTGCGGGGCGAAACGCCCGTGCGGGTGTTTACCGGGACTGCTGCAATCGACTCTTCCGCAGGCGCACCGGCCGTCATGGACGCCCTGCAAGGGCATTGCATGCCAGCCGAGTTCGGCGTAGGTGATGGCCGTATCGCAGAGCATCTTATTCATCGGAAGCCTCCTCGATCCCGACCACAACCCGTTGAGCGTCAGCGACGGAGGTCACGACCTCGGCGGTCCCACCGGCACCTCGGATTTGGCGGATGACCGCAAGCTGCAACGTTGTGGGTCTCTGTCCGGGCCGTTTGATCTCCAGGGCCAGGAACCGGCCGCGATAGCAGACCAGGACGTCGGGTACACCACGGCGCAGCACGCCGGGGAACTTGACCGCCCAACAATGGGGCAGATCGTTCAGGTGCTTCAGGATACGGGCCTGTAGGGCGGCCTCAGACGGCGACGGGGCGTGGGGTCTGGTCATGGTGTCTCTTTCGTAGATAAGCCAGTGTCGCACTGCTGAGATCTCCCTTCTTGCGAACGGTCCGGTAGATCGTCTCGTCGACCGTACGCTCGGCCAGAAGGTAGAAATACTCGCAGGGGACTTGCTGCCCGATGCGGTGGATCCGGTCCTCCGATTGCTTCTGGAACTCGTAGGAGTAGGACAAACCGAAATAGACGGCATAGTGGCAGTTGACGAACGTCAGACCATGCCCGGCACTTTGCGGATTGGCGATCAGGTATTGGGCCTGCCTCGCCTTGAAGGCCTTGATCACCTGCTCGCGATCCTCGGTACCGGACCATAAGGCCACGGCGCCGGGCAACGCGTCAAGGAGCTGCTGGATCTCGGCACGGAAGTTGGCCCAGATGATGACCTGATGGGGGCCGATCTCATCGAGCAGGGAGCACAGTTCCGTCAGCTTCGCCGTACCGACCTGGATGATCTCACCGTCCTCCGCGTACGCAAAGCCACTGGTCAGTTGCCGCAGTTTCATGGTCTCGACCAGCGCCGTCGTGCCGAGCACCATCTGATCACCAAAACGCAACACCAACTCCTCTTCGAAAGCATCGTAGGCCTGACGCTCGGGGCGGGAGAGGCGAACGGTCCGGATCTGGTGAATCTGTTCGGGCAAGTCCAGGCAATCGGCCTTGCGAACGACGTGGGTGGCCGGCGCCATCGCCGCCTGGAACCGCTCGCGCATCGAACTGCGAAAGCGATACATCTTCTGGCCGGTACAGCCGATGGGCACACCCTGGAAGTACTCGGCGCGAAAGGCGTAGAAGTTGTCGTGGAAGCAGCTATGGCCGGGACCGGTGACGAACTTGATCTGGGCCCAGTATTCCGACTCATCGTTCGGGGCCGGGGTACCGCTCAAGACATAGCGATGGGGTATCGGCCGCTCACATCGAAAAGGGGAGCCCCGAAAGGGCACGCCGGCCAGGGACAACAGGGCCTTGGTGACCTGGCTGCGCGGGTTTTTCATTTTGGAAGACTCGTCGACGATCACGACGCCGAAGTCCTTGGCGACGATGTCGTCGTAGAGCATCTTGAGGCCTTCGACGTTGACGACGTAGATGTCGTGGTCCTCTCGAAGACGCCGTCGCCGTTCGGCCGTGGTCTTGGCCCAGAGCGAGGTAGCGCTCAATCCAGGCGTGAACTGGCGGCTGTCGGCCAGCCAGGCCGAATCGATGATCGACAGAGGGCAGACGACCAGGGCCGGTCCGATTCCCTGCGCGTGCCAGTATTCGATGAGCTTGAGGGCCAGCAGCGTCTTGCCGGTGCCGCATTCCCAGAAGAAGGCTTGGTTGCCGGTCTGCCCCAGGGACAGACCGTGACCTTGGTGGTTGAATAGTTCCATATGAAGACTCGTTAAGAAAAAGACCGGACCCGCCTGGAACGTATTCAGCCGGGCGGGCCCGGAAGCGATCGTTTAGAGTGAATTGGCGTTGCTGGCTTCCGCGTCGCGTTCGGTCTGCGCCACATCAGCGGCGCCGCGCTGGCGGTAATAGCGTTGAACTTCGCCGAACAGCTTGGCCAGACGGTCGAGTTGGGTCTTGTCGGCGGCCTCGCTCGGGTTCAGTACCCGCACCGTCTCCAGTTTTAGGATGGAGGCGGGATAGCGGTCGAACTCTTTCTTGTAGAGACTGAAGCGAACGCGGATGGTCTGATACTTGCCGGCATAGCCCTCGTTGACCGCGTTGGTCAGCCAGGGGATCAGGCTCTCGCGCTTACCCAGCGAACTGGCCGGGGCTTTCAGGACAAAGGGCAGCCGGTCGGCATCGCGCACCACGTACAGCAGGATCATGTTCTGGCAGCGCTTGCCCCGCCCGCCATCGAACGCCGTGCCGTACTGATTCCAGCCGCATTGGCTGCAGTTGTCGTCCTGACGATTGTCACCACCATCGGGGAAGGCGCCGTTCGACGAACAGCAGTCGGGAAACGAGCCGCCCCCTTCGCCGAACGCCTGCGACCAATACGTGTTGGCCTCATGCCAGTACACGACGTGACCGTCGAAACTCTTGGTCAGTTCTCCCCCGGGCATCTCGAACTGACTGGACTCTCTGAGAATCAGTGCCCGGGGCAGCGGGGCGTCGGTGGGAAACTGATAGGTGTCGACGCCGCCGAAGACCTCGGCGATGGCCTGCTCAGTTTGGGTGACCAGGGCGGTTGTTGACTGCTTCGTCTGTTGCTTCGTTGCCATTGAGGTACTCCAACTACTATGGGGTGTTATTTGTCCCGCTGTTACAGGTCGCCGGCGGGTTCGGCGGTGGTGTGTCGGGCGAGGAATTTGCTCTTGCCGTGTAGGCGGATGGTTCGTTCATCCTTGACGTTGAAGATGTTGCTGGGGATGTCGCCTTCGGCCTCCTCGTGGGCTTTCATCGTCGACTGTAAGGAGCCAAAGTGCACGGTCTCTTTGATAATCGAACCGAGCCCCGCAGCGCGAAGCCACCGATGCAGTTGTTCATCGGTGACGCCCTGGACTTTGAAGAATTTGCGCCTCAGCGCGACCGAAGGCGTCAGCCCGTTGGCCAGCTTCAGGCTGTCCACACCGGCGCCGATCATCAGATCGGCCAACTGGGTCTTCTGTCGATCCAGAGCTGCTTTGCGCCGCTTGAGCTCGGCGTCCAACGCCGTCAGGGCGTCGTCCTCGACGGCGATCGCCTCAGCCATCTTCGCGGCCGTGGCCTCGATGCCCGAGCCGTCGGTAAACAGTTTGTCAATTTCAATTGTCAATGTTGTCTTGTCCTTCGCGTCGATTGGTCTGGTCCGACTTATTCTTCTTGAGTATGACCGTGATATCTGTCACCACCCTACCTGGCAATGCACCATCGGCCCAGGTGACCATTACTACAGAATAGTAAGAACTCAAAAAAAAGTTGCAGGGTGACATCGAGCAGCACGGGGGCCTGCTCCATGAAGGCGATGGTGTCAGGGGCAACGGTGTACCGGCGGTTCCGACGGCGGTTCAGGTAGGTGTTATCTGTTTTGTATGCGACCACCGTCTGTAGAGCTGGTCAGAACGTTCGCACGCCTGGATAAGGGGATTGTCCCAAAGGCTGCCACTGACTCCCTACACACACTTTATTGGCAGCCTTTGGATAACAGTGGCAGTCTTTGGGATTTGAGTGGCAGCCTTCGAAGACTGCCACGAATCTTCGAAGGTGGCCAGTTCTGTGGGTATGGCAACCTACACGTTTTGGCCTCAGGATGGTGGTCCTTGGGTAAACCCCAGAATCAGACCCTTCCGCGAACCATTCGCACCGAGAGGTCGCATTTGTGATTCTACTTTCGCGCAGATTCGTCCAGCCAAGGCCTTCCCTGTCTGATGGCGTGACACTTGGAAACTGGTATCACATGACGCCCGGGCTCCTACTACGGGGCTCATTCGAGAGTGAAATCGTCGTCGCCCGCTAGGACTACTGGGTCTACCGACTGGGGGGACATTATGCCGGGAAAATACGTATTTCCCGTAATTGCCATATATGTCACCGAGCCTACAATCGAACTGTGCTAGGGAATTGTCGTGCGGGGCGCCCCGATTCTGCGGCAATGATTGTCTGCTCACGTCAGTAGGGAGGATTGAACATGGGTACACCTGTCAGGATCACTCAAGTTCTCATCGCTTGTGCACTGGCGCTGGGGGGATTCGTCCGTCCGGCGGGTGCCGACACGGAGGCGAACAAGGAAACGCTCCGCCGTGTCCTGGAGGAAGCTTGGAACCAAGGCCAGTTCGATGTAGTCGACGAAGTCGTGGCGCCAGCCTATATGTACCGCGATCCGGCCATGGGAGACATTCCTGGTCCGGAAGGTCTCAAGCAGGCCATGACCGCCTACCGAACGGCACTTCCCGACCTGCACTTCACGGTCGAGGAGATGGTGGCAGAGGGCGACCTTGTCGCCATGCGCTGGAGTGCGACGGGCACACAGGAAGGGGAGCTGATTGGCATCCCCGCGACAGGCCTAGCGACTGTAACAACTGGGATTAACATCATCCGTTTCGGTGCCGACGGTATGATGGTCGAAGAATGGAGTAACTGGGACCAACTCGGTCTGATGCAGCAGCTCGGTGTGGTCGAGCCGCCGCGTCCCGGGGACGCCCCCTATACGTGGACCGAGCCCTCCGACCTGACCGGCGATGCCGGCACACCCGAGGAGAACAAGCTGCTGGCGCTGCGCGTCAAGTCGCAGTTCTGGAACGGCAAGGACATCGCCGGTCTGGACGCAACGCACCACCCGACCGCTTTCGGGAACAACCCGGCGATCCCCGGCCCCTCCACCTACGAGTCGTACCGGGAGAGCTGTATCATGTACCAGACGGTCTTTCCCGATCTGCACGTCACGATCGACGACATCATTGCCGAAGGCGACAAAGTGGCGACCCGCTGGACGTTCACCGGCACCCAGCGTAGCGAGTTGATGGGCATCCCCGCCTCCGACCGACACGTGACGTACAGGGGGGCAACCATCTACCGCATGGCCGACGGCAAGGTCGCCGAGACATGGTGGGCCTATGACGCCCTAGGCATGGTCCAGCAACTCACCGCAGCGCAGGAGTGGACGGCGGAAGGGACATGGATCGTGACGGTGCCGTCGCCGATGGGCGCTATCACGATGGTCCATGCGATATATCCGCTGGATAGCAGCGGCACGCGCTACGGCGGCGTGCTCTGGCAGGTCAATGCCAATCCGACGAACTTCGGCATGTTCCCCGACTTCACCGGTGGCGGGCAGTTCTGGGCCACCGAGTCGCAGCGCGTCGCGCCGAACACCTACGAAACCTCGATGGTCGTTTACAGCACCAAGTCGGGCGAGGGACCGGTCGAATCGCTCGCGAGCATCGGCCTGGCCAACGCCACGTGGACCATTACCGGACCCGATACGAATGAGGGACAGTCGACGTTGGCCACGTATCTGGTCGCGCAGGACGTCGACGGTGACGGCCTGCCCGATGACGGGCAGGAACCGACGGTGTGCATGCCGTTTGAGTTCACCTCCAAGCGCGTCACGTCCGTGCCCGCCTGCGTCCCCACCGTGACGGAGTAACCGGAACGGCAACCCGTACGCAATCGACGAATAGGACGCCTGTCAAAGGGGCTACAGCTAGAGGCTGTAGCCCTTTCGCGTTTCCCCGGGCTGTTCTCATCGACGTCCCTCGGCTAACCCCAGCCTTCGAATCTGGAACTCATTTCAGAGATACCTGAGCCATAGACTTCTACTCTGGCAGCCGAAGTCTCTGAAAACGTCAAGAGAAGTCATCGTGGACATCGCCGCCCGTGGCGGGAAGGGCATCGGCGGCGAAGTCAGATTGCTGCAGGCCACGCGGCTGGCTTTGGTCGCCGTGACGGACAAAAAACATGCCTTCCATTTAACACGATTTAACAACTTTTCCTCAGCGACGGGCGCGCTAGGCGCCAGGCGGGTCGTTGATGACGGCGCCGGCATCGAGCGAGGGCCTCGGCTCTGGTGAGTCGGTGGCGCGTTTTTATCTCCTGTTGGAGTAGGATGTTATGGGCATATGCCCATTTATAGAGGCGGCAGATTTTGGGCTGTTTGGCGGGCTTTTGGGGCCGTTTTGGGGCTCCTCGGCGGGGGCCAAAAATCGCGCATCGCGTGCGTGTATGTTAAATGAAAAAATCGCTTTCAAAAGTGCTCGAAGCCCGCGATCTCGCCACCGCGAAGATACATACCCCCGGGAAGGACCCCGTGTCTGTAAGTGCTGTTTGAAACGGTGGTTATGCGTTCTGTGGAGAGCTTGCTGTTGTCGTGTAAGAAGACACGTGATATCGGCCTTTCGGTTCTCGTAAGTTGGCGCCCTCTTGATCCGTAACGGCGCATCGGCCGCTTGGACCGTCTGTGCGCGGCCCGAGTGACATGGTCTCAGACGCTATTTGCCATCGGTGGACGCCCAGCCGGCAGGGGGCCACGGCCCAAAGGGGATCACCTGTTCCCTATACACACTTTAGTGATCACCTTTGGATAATGATGATATTCTTTGGGATTTGGGTGATCACCTTTGAAGATGATCGATCATCTTCGAAGGGGATCACTTCTGTGTGTATAGCGACCCTTGATCTCCTTTGGCTCAAGAGGCCTCCAGGGGGATTTAGCGCGCCTCCAGGACGCGCTGCGGGTCCACGGGCCGGGGTTTGAGGCCGGGCCAGTCCTGGTAGTCCTGGAATTCCTTTTCGTGCTGCTCGAAGGCCGTGCGGTTGGTCTCGGAGATAGCGTCCAACTCGGCCATGCCCTGCGTGAAGACACCTTCCGGCCGGATGATCTCGGCCTTGACGAAGATGTAGAGCTTGTTCTGGGCATCCCTGTTGTTGATGCTCCTAAAGAGTCCGCCCACTAGCGGGATATCGCCCAGCAGCGGTACCTTGACGCCGCCTTTGTTCTGGTTGAGCTTCAGCAGACCGCCCAGGATAATCGTGCTGCCGTCCGGGACGAAGACGGTGGTCGTCAGCTCGCTGGTAGTGGTGTCCGGCGGCTTCTCGGGGTCCTCCGTGTCGCGGAAGTCCGAGCGGGTCAGCGCTATGTCGAGACGCAGTAATTCGCCCTGACTGATGTGAGGGGTGATGTCCAGCGTGATGCCGGCCTCGTACGACTGATAGTCGACGGCCGTCTCGATCAGCGTCGTTTCGTTGCCAGCGCCGCCAGAGCTGACGGGGATGGAGGAGGTTTTTCTGACGTAGGTTGTGTCGGCCGTCTTGATCGTGCCGGGCTGATTGTCGTTGACCAGAATTTTCGGCTTGGCCAGGACGCGGCCGTAGTTCTTCGATTGCATGGTTTGGAGTAAGAGGTTGATATGCCGGTCGCCATAGAAGCCGGTGAAGTCACCCCCATCAGACTGGTAGTCGGCGAACTGACTGCGACCACTGGCCGCCAGTCGGTCCATGATGTCCGATGACGTGACTGAATCGGTGATCACGCCGGTCAGGCCCGAGGTGGCCGTCAGGTCGGGGAAGCTCTGTATCAAGTTCAGGTCGTAGGCGAAGGCTTCGGTCTTGTTGATCTCCACCAAGGTGACGTCGATCAGCACCTGGGGCCTTCGTTTGTCCAATCGCTCGATTAGACTGGCGACCCATTCCTGGTTCTTCCGGCTGGCGTAGACGATCAACGAGAAGGTTCCCGCGTCGGGGATAATGATCACCTCGTCTTCGGTCTTGCTGATGACCTCCTGGATCTTTCCCTCCTTATCGGTGATGGTCTCCTGGACGAGCCGGCTTAGGACCTCCGCCAGGCTTTCGGGGTCCTGGTTCTCCAGGAAGTAGATCTCATAGGGGATGCGCTCGCGGCGGATCTCGACGTCGACGTAGGGGATGATGCCTTCCAAACGCTGGTGCTGCGCCTCTGTGGTGTAGACCAGCAGCGAATTCGTCGCCTCCAGCACAACCATCTGAAGATCCTCTACTGCTGCTCCCTCCATGGTACTGTCGGTCGCCGGCGGGGCAGGGGATGGTTTGGGTCGCGAGATCCTGGTCGATCTGCCCCTCACACGTGGCGCACCGCCGACAAATCCCAGTTCCTGCAACTTTGCCACGACCTCGTCGGCATCCGCATGCTGAATGTCGTACACCTTGAGAACACGCAGATCCTGCAGCGGCACGTCGATGTAGCCAATGACGGCTTCGATCTGATCGTGCGCGTCCCGGGCGGCATTGATCAACAGGGAGTTGGTGGCCTCCAACACGACGATCCTCAATCCGCTGCCGGTTGTTTCGGAGGAGGCGCCCGCTTTCCCCGGCCTACCACCCTTGGCCGTGGTGGTGGCGATCTCAGTAATCCCCAGCGCGTTGAGCTTCTCGACGACCTCCTGTGCCGAGACGTGGATGATGCTATAGATCTTGAGCGTGGGCAGATCATCCTGCGGAACGTCGAGAATGTCGATCAGTCCTTCGACCGTCTCTAGCTGTTGTTCGCTCCCGATCATCAGAATGCGGTTGGTTCTCTCATCGGTATCCAGATAGACCGCTTCGGTACTGGCTGATGGCGGGCTGGTGGCTTCCGTCGAGCCTCTTTGACGCCGCGACGATCGCGATGAGGTTCCGGAAGCAGGACTCGCCGCAATCGTAATCGGCATGTCCTGAAGTTCCTCAGCCAGGGCCTGGACCTTCTCGGTGATGGACCGCGCTTCGGTGTACTCGAGTCGTCGGAAACGAAACTCCTTGGGCTTGCCCGGCCGGTCCACCATATTGACCAGTTGCTCGATGCGGGCCATACGATGGGCGTAGCACGTGACGAACAGCGTCTGGGTCTCGGGGATGGCCGAGGTGGTGACACTGAGCTTCATATTCTGCAAAAGGTTGATCACGCTGGAGACCTCGACGTGTCTCAATTCGAAGATGCGCGTGACCACCATGTCTCCGGCTTCGATGGTCTTGCGGTCCGGTGCGAGCAGTTCCGGGTCAGCATCCAGCGCCTCTGCCGCCGGGACAATCGTCACGAGATTGCCCTCGTAGCGGGTCATGACCAGCCCTCGGAACTTCAGGATGGTCTCCAGCAGGGAGTACAGATCGCGGACGGTGATCTCGCTGCGCAGCTTGCTGTGGAGTTTCAGCGTGATCACCTGATTGCCGATGCGTTCGGCGTCGTACATACAATCGAGATGCAGGTACTCGCCGACGAGGTCGATCAGCTGGGCCAGATCGATCTTCTCCGGCAGCGTCAGTTCGATCACATCATCGCCATCGGGAAAGGTTACGGAGGCCGGTTGCGGTTCGCTCGGTGGAGGTGGACTGACGTCTGTCGAAGGCTTCAGCACGCCCCGCGACATTTTGTCACCCAGTTCAGATGCGGCGCTGGTAACCGGTTCCGTCTTGAACACATCGTCGCGGGCAGACTCCGGTGCGATTGATATGATCTTATCCTGCTGCGCATTGGGTGGAGGCGGCGTGTCGTTGCCCTCCTTGATCTCTGGCTCCGGTTCTCCGAACTCGGTCAGTTGTGAGACCACGTCCGCAGCACCTGTCTTTGTCGGTCCCTGCTGAGTTACAGACGCCGGTGTAGCGGCCACAGGTTCGGCGGTGGCGATGCGCGTGTCTTGCAGGCCTTCGAGTCCCATGTCGTTGCGGAGTCGGACGGTCCCGGGGCCGAACTCAACGACGGCCCGGACCTCGGGCCAGAGGATAGCAGGAACGATGGCTACGACGCTTTCACCTTGAATATCGATGATGCCGCGTCGCGTTTCGTCTGCGTCGGGCGGTGCAGCGAAGGTTCCGATGGCGATGTGGCCAATCGTTCTGGCGATCTCTTGGTTGGATGGCAACGTCCGGGCCATCGACGCGAGTGCGAGCGGCTCGATCACATAAGGGTCATCCGCGTCAATCAGACTGAGAACGATGCGGGCTTTCTTCAACTCGTCCGGCGACCCACTCAAGAGCAGGGCGTTGGGATCGGCGGGTGAGGCAATGATCCCCAGTCCCAGGTCGGATAGAGCAAGTCGACCTCGCTCAGGGGTGATGCTCGTCAGCGCAAAGGTCTCCTGGCCCAGTGCCTCCGATACGCGATGGTCCTCTTTGATGCTATCACAGCCGCAAAAGAGAGCCACGACAGAAAGTAGCCCAAGGATTGGCTTGCGAAGGTGTCTGAAAACCCAACAACTGCCTTCCCTGACCGTGTGGGTACAACGCATATGGGGCATCCTCTCCCATCCACTCGATCTTTCTATCTACTTACGGTGTTTCCATGCCACCGTCTGACGCTACGACTCCTCTTTTTGCGGCGCGAGTTGATGGTATCTGCCGGATACGCCGCACAGGAGCCCAGTTGGCGACAACAGGCTTGGCTTCGCCTGACCGCCGCGCCGTGCGCTTCCGCTTCTTGCCGCTCGCTAACAGGACTTCGGCTTGCTTCAGGTCCAATGCCATGGTATGAGTGTTCGTTCCATCGGTATAGAGGACGGAGTCGCCGTCGATTTCCACAATCGTAAGATGGCCCAGTTGCGTGCCTTCCTTGACCCAGCGGTGGCCGGCACCTGGCTCCCAGATGAGGGCCAGCGAAGCTTCGGGCTTGGAAGGGCGATAGCTGATGCCGTGTAGCTTGAACTTCGGTGATGTGTTGACTGGCTTGATCTCCGGCGCCCGCGCTCTGCCCTTGTCTTCTCTCGGTGGACGAGGCGAAGACTTCGGCTTGGGCGCCGGCGGTGGATTGAGAACGGCCGCAAAGATCTGCGCCTGCTGGACGAGGGGCGAGAGCGGGACGCCGCTTTGGTCCTTGCGGCCACCTTTCTGCTGGAAGCGTTCGACGACGGACAGAGCGGGCATGTCCGCGACGTACCTGTCGCCGCGCCACTGGTCGAGCAGGCAGAGAGCAGAAATCGCCGTCGCTGCGACCAGCGCCAACACGCTTAGAGCTTGTAGGGTCCTCACCAGCATAGTTTCCCCGTCTCGGTAATGCGTGCCATTCTACGAGATGAACATACGAGACGCAAACACAATTCTCCATGAGAATTTCTGTTGCACCTTCTCTCTTGCTTGGCGTGCCATAGATCCCATTGCAACCCTCCTGAAAGAGCTTAGCTATGTCATGACGAAAACGAAGAGTAACAGGTTGCCTGTGAAGTTCGAATGAGCTGCACAGAAATATTTCGTGGCGTTAGAGTGTCGCGAGACCCAGGCAGAGATGTATCGTTTCTTTCCCAATGGCAAAGACCGATGTGTCGACCAGACTGGGAAGAAGACGCTGGGTTCTCACAGATTCCAGGGAGGTCCAGTTGGTACCTGCAGTTCAATACGGCTATCTAAGGTGATGATAGGGACAAGGTCATGTCACTTGCCAGAAGGAAGATGGCGGCAGCAAGCAAAATTCTAGTTGACGTGTTTCGGTTTGACGTGACAATGGCAGGTGATATCGCCGTGGCCCCTCGTCGGAAGTATGGCGGGGGAGGCAAACACGGCGATTGCGGGAGAAGCGTGGCCGTCATGGGCGCAGGAGTGAGAAGGTAGCAATAAAGGGACTCCAGCGTCAAAGGCAGGGCACGCAAGCAAAAGACTGCGGGAGAAAATCGGAAGCGAATAGCGCGAGACAAATGCTGTTCCCTTGGTGAGACGTGATCTGGACGTGGAGTCGTGTGGCCTCGCGCTCAGAGCCTCTATGGAGTGCTCGGGCGTCACAGGTTCTCAAGCCTTCCAGATGCAGGAGGAACAGCTAGATAGAGACTGTGCGGCAGGGGAGCCACCTGCGGCGAGAGACAAGTTGATGGTTGTGTGCTGAGCGTCTGCCCACATGGTTGGAGTGGAACAGGGAAGAGACGAAGTGGCCTGACAATCAGGGAGGGAGGAAGCCAGGCACTGGTGAACGAACGAGAGATCGTGGTGTGCTGGGTGTGCGCGCCGACGGAGCCTATGGAGATAAGGGAGCAAGGTCATGACGGATCGGCGAGAGAACATCAGAGGTGCGGAAGGGACGACGGCACGGCAGACTACAGGAAAGCAGCTTGCGGTGCGAATTGTGCCTGTCACGCTTGTCTGTCTTCTACTTGTCTTACAGGTTGCGGCGCAGGCGGTGACGGTGCTGCCGGGGTATCGCGCACCGCTGGTGGCGGAACCGGCGACGCCGAGCACGTTTCGCACTGGGATGAGCAGCGCCAACCCTGGTGGTCCCCGCACAGATGATCCGGAGATCACCGAACTGGCGCGCGGACTGAAGTATGATCCCGGCCTGATGTACAAGTTCGTCCACGACCACATCAAGTTCGAGCCCACCTGGGGCGAGGTCAAAGGGCCCTACATGACCTGGATGGACCGTAGCGGCAACGGTTTCGACCAGGCGGCCCTGATGATCGCGCTGCTGGAGGAGGCGGCCGAGCACAACACCGACCTGACGATTACCGATCCGAACTTCGTCGTCGCCGAGATTCAGCTCTCGGCCAGCGAGGCGATCAACTGGCTGGATATCCCCAACGATGTCGATGTGGCCGAGCGCGTGTTGGCCCGGTCCGGGTTCTATGCCACGGTGGCCGACGACGGCAACGGGGCGATATCGAGCGTCAACCTGGAGCACGTACTCGTCCGCGTGACGATCGATAGCGCAAGTTTCACGTTCGACCCGTCGTACAAGGCGCACGACACCGAATCCGGTATCTGGAACCTGTATCAGGCCATGGGCTTCTATGACTCGGAGACGTTCTACAACGCCGCTACGCAATCCGGTAGCGGCAAGTCCCTTCACCGGGACAATATCGAGGAGGAACTGACCGAATACAGTGCCAACCTGGTCGATTACATCAAGGACCCCAGCAACAACCTGGGCGGCGCCGACATGATCGATATCATCGGCGGCCGGCGCATCGAGCCGGTGGCCGAGAGCAACATGCCCCCTTCTGCCCCTCCCTACAGTTTTGTCCAAGGCCAAAGTGCAAACGACGTATTTGGCCTGCGAGACATTCCGGACATGTACCGCACGACCCTGCGCATTCAGCACGAGGGCATCGACGAGACCTTTTTCTCCTCCGATATCTATGGCCGTCGCCTGACGCTCCAGTACGACGGTGCTTCTAACCAGCCGCAGCTTGTTCTCGACGGTACAGTCCAAGATACGGGCAACGCGACAACCTCCGGACAGGCCTATGATTTGACGCTCTCGGTGGACCACCCCTACGAGTCCGATACCTTCGACGTGACGACGACGGTTTCGGTGGTCTCGGATGGTTTCTATCAAATCGTCAGCGGCTGGGGTAATACGGGCACGCAGATCCTGCGCAAACACCGCGACGACCTGGAGGAATACCGCCATGAGGGCTACAGCGATACGTCCGAGCAGGTTCTGGGCCAGTCGTATGCCCTGTTGGGCATGACGTGGCTGGCGCAGAACAGCCGGGTCCGGTCCATGGGAGCAGAGATCGCTGACGCCACCGTCGTCAACCACCACCTCGTCGGTCTGGCCGGGCAGGCGGCATCGGGTGGGACACCTTACCTGGACGTGCCGCTGGGCAGCATGGCGGTTACGACCGATGACAACGATGACGAGAACGATCGCGAGGCGGTCTTCTTGGCCATCACCGGCTTCTCCAGTGCCTACGAGCATCAAGTGATTCGCCAGGTTCTGGACTGCAACGCCATCTCGACCGTCGGGCTGATCGACATGGTGTACGATCCGAACGTCACGAACTCAATGCTCACGGCCACCAGCATCAACTGGAGCAACACCATTGAGCCGCAATTGGACGGCTACACACAGGCGGAGAAGGATCAAATAGAAGATTACCTCGACGATGGCTACAGCGTCCTCTTGCCGGAATCGGCGGATTTGACCGTGGACGACTGGGCCGGCACGGGCTTCCTCGCCACCTACGCCGATGCCAGTTGCATAGCGGTCAGCCACATCATCAGCGGAGGTTACAGCGGCGGTGCGGCAGCTCCGAATGAGCCCATGGACCCGTCGACGGTTTTCGACAATGCCTACGGCGCCGAACGGGGGCGTCGGGGAGACGGAGCCTACGGCTTCGGCAGCACCGATCTGAGCATCGGTAGCCTGTCTTTCAGCCGCCAATACAGTAGCCGGCGGCGCTTCCAGGACGGGCCGCTGGGCCTGGGCTGGACGCACAGCCTGGATATCCAGGCCCTGGTCAAGAGCGACAGTTTCCAGTTTCTCGGCGTCGATTCACCCATCGATGCAGCACGGCAGATTGTCAGTTTCTACGTCAGTTGGGATATAACCGAGGACCAAGTCTTGCATGGCAACGGGATTGCCGCCATCTGCGAGAACTGGCTGATGCGCCAGATGACCGACCAAGTCGTGGTCATCAAGCAGGGCACCGGCACGACGACGTTTGTCAAGGATCCCAATGGAACCTATAACCCACCGCCCGGGCAGAAGCTGAAGTTAGAGGAGGTCAGCGGCGATTTCCGGATGAAGACCAGCAGCGGCATCTTCCTGGACTTTGACAGCGACAACGACAATCGCATTAAGCAGTGGAGCGACCCTTTCGGCAACACCATCGACTACACCTACACCAGTGGTAAGCTCACCGGCGTGGCCAGCAAGAAGGACGGCACGACGGTTCGGTCTCTGACACTGACCTATACGGGTGACCACATCACCAGTATCACCGATTCGGCCAGTCGCAGCGTCTCCTACACCTACGATGCCAACGACCAATTGATCGAGTTCCAAAACCTCGACGGCAATGACGTCACCTACGGCTACGAGAGCGGCGAGGACGGCCTGATTCACCAGATCTTCTCGCCCATCGACGATGTCAATGCGGTCCTGAAGATAACGTATGATGACCTGGGCCGGATGATGCGGCAGACCGACGCCAACGACTGCACCTGGGATTACTACCTCGCGACCTATCGCTCGGAGGTGGTGGGCCCCAACCAGCTTGACCCGAATGACGACGTCAAGCGGTATTCGACCGTCCGCTGGGCCAATCCGGCCACGAAGAAGGTCACTACCACCGATCAACTGGGTCGTACGACCACGAGCCAGTACGACGGGCAGTTGCGCACGACCAGTATCCTCAGTGCCGCCGGGCTATCGTCGGAGATGGACTACGACGAGAACAGCAACGTCACGAAGGTAACCGCTGCGCCGACCCCTGGTTCGAGTGAAGACGATATCATCGTCAGGACCACCTACTTCGACCACGAGGACGCGACGACCGGACGCTGGTTCGTCGATGTCAACGAGACGACCAACGCTGCCGGCGAGATCACCCAGTACGAATACGACTACGATCCCAACCACCCCAGCGATCCCAACTACGGGCGCTTGCTGAAGATCACCTATCCCGATGTCAACACGCCGGGCGGCACTGAGACCCCGGTGGTTGAGTTCAGCTACTACAGCGATGGGCGGATCCATACCAAGGAAGACCCCAACGGCATGATCACCCACTATGAGTACTACGACCTGAGCACCGATCCGAACCAAGGAGCCGGCCTGAAGGAAGTCATCGTCGATGCCAACGGTCTGGATCTGACGACCACCTACACCTATGACAGCGTCGGTCGCCAAGCCACGGTTACCGACCCGCGCGGCTACACGACCCAGTACGAATACTTCGATTCGGGACTGCTGCGCAAGACCACTGCACCCTCTCCGTTCAACTACGAGACGGTCTACGAATACTACGACGACGGCAAGCTCAAGCACGTCAAGCAGGTCGTGCCGGGCAGCGGCGGTGGATCGTCGGGCTCTGGTAACGACTTCAGCAGCGATCCGAACTGCGTGGCCTTGTGGAGTTTCGAGGACGGCGCACTGACGACTGACTCGATTGGCTCGAACACCTTGACGGCCTCCGGGTCGCCGGACGCCAATACCGCCATCTATCAGGAAGGAGAGGCCTCGGGCGACGTTTCGAGCGGCTATCTCTACATCACCGATGCCAATCTGGATACCGGCTTCCCGCTCAAGAACGGCAACACCAACAAGGACTTCACGGTTGCTTTCTGGATGAACGCGCCGTGGGGCCAGAGCAATGCCACCGGCAGTGTCATCTATGGCAAGGGCGGTGCTTCCGGGTTGTACTCGCTCAATATCGCCTTCCAGGAGCCCAGCGGATCGGGCTCGGGCCGAATCCTCGTCCACCCCGGCATCTACGGCGGAACGGGTCATGACACGATCACGTCAACCAAGCTCATGGAAAGAGATCAGTGGTACCACGTGGCCGTTACCTATGAAGACAGCAGCTGGCCTACGGTCAAGGTTCGTGTGTACGACCCCAATGATGACTCGGTCACCCAGACGGTGGATAACGTAGTTGAGAGTATCAACGTCGAGAACGGGGACGTGAAGATCGGCCGGTACCGCTACTCAAGCCAGTCCTACTATGGGCTGGTCGACGAATTGGTGGTCTTCAACGACGTTCTAGACGCCAACGAGATCGACGAGATCCGGGAGGGGACCTATGGATCTTCCTCCTCCGGCGGATCGGCGTCAGAAGAGGTTGTCTACTTGCAGTCGATCGAGTATAATAACCGAGGTCAGAAGGAGAGTGTACGCGGCCCGTACCCGGAGAACGCCACGGCGGCGGAACTGGCGGTCAACTACACGCAGTACCGCTACGACGCCCTGGGCCGGCTCTGGAAGGTTAAGGATGCCGAAGATAACGAGACCACGACGCGCTACTATCCCGACAACAAGGTCTGGAAGGTGATCGACGCCAACGACAACGCGGCCATCACCAAGACCTACAACGACGACGGCAGCCTCCAGAAGGTGGCCGACGCCGAGGGCAACGAGACCGAGTACGAATACAATGGCTTTATGAAGCTGGAAAAGACCATCTTTGAGGACGACAGCTACGAGAAGCTGGAGTACGACCTCTACCAGCGCCTGAAGAAGAAGACCATGCGGGGCGGCCAGCAGATCGAGTTCACCTACGACGATCTGGGCCGGGTCGAGTCCAAGGACGTCAACGACCCGGACAACTCGGTTAACCCGTTCAATACGATCACCTATGAATACGATATCCTGGGCCGGATGGTCGAGATGACCGACGATACCGGGACGATCAAGTATACCTACGACGCCGTGGGCCGGCTCACCGATGTCAACTATCCCGGCGGCAAGATCGTCTCCTACGAGTACGATGACAACGGAAACCGCACCAAGCTGACCTACCCGGACGACAGCTACGTCACCTACACCTACGATGCCCTGAACCGGCTCTCCGCGATCAAGGACGACTCGGCCACGCCCGTGACTTTGGCCTCGTACACCTACGACGACCGGTCCCGGCGTACGGACCTGACCTACGCCAATGGCACCAGCATCGACTACAGCTACGATACCGCCAGTCGGCTGCTCGACGTCAACAACGTTACCGACACGGGTCAACTCAAGTACGCTTACACTTACGACGACGTGGGCAATCGCCTGACCATGGCGGTCACCGACAGCAGTGGCACCAGTACGCACAGCTACACCTACGACAACCTCTACCAGGTTACGGGCGTCGACTACCCGGCCGGCTACGACTACCTGGCCGAGGATACGACGTTCAACTACGACAAGGTGGGCAACCGCATCTCCGTGGTCGACAGCAACACCGTCAACTACACCACCAACGCCCTGAACCAGTACACCGCCGTCGCCGATGCTACCTTCGATTACGACGACAATGGCAACATGACCTACGACGGCACCTACACCTATGCCTACGACGCGGAGAACCGCCTGATCACGGTGGAGCGGGCCGCGGCCGGCGGCGGGCCACTCTCGGCCGCGTGCGATACGGGCCTGGCCTTCACCACCGGGGGTCACGCCGAGTGGGCGGTCGTCACGGATGAATCCTATTATGACGGCGATTCCGTCCGCAGCGGAGCGATCGGCAACGATGAGCAGACCTGGCTGCAGACGACCGTGGAAGGCTCCGGAACGATCAGCTTCCGGTGGAAGGTCTCGTGTGCCAATGGCGACGGGGTCAGTTTCTACATCGACGATACCTGGAAGGCCAGCCGGGCGGGCACCAGTGGCTGGATCGAGGTGACCGAGGAGATCACCACGGGCGGCACACACACCCTCAAATGGGTCTATAGCAAGGACAGCAGCGGCACGGCCGGCAGTGACTGCGCGTGGGTGGACTACGTCCACTTTGGCGACGGTGCCCCGGTGGCCGCTCTGGCGAACGGGCTCGATACCGAGTTGCCGGTAACGACAGGAGGCGATGGCGACTGGACATGGGCAAACTGGCCCACTCCTTATTATGACAGCGACGCCACGGGCAGCGGAGACATCGACGACTATGAAGAATCGGTCATGGAGACGGCCGGGTATGGGCCGGGGACGGTGAGCTTCTACTGGCGGGTCTCGTCGGAGGAAGATTACGATTGGCTGGAGTTCTACCTCGACGACGAGCTCCAGGACCGCATCAGTGGCATCAGCACCAGTTGGCAGCTCAAGAGCTACAACGTCGAAGGCGAGGGCCGCCACACCTTCACCTGGCGCTATGTCAAAGATAGCGGCACCTCCGACGGCTATGACCGGGGCTACGTCGATTACCTTCAGTGGACGGGCGACATTGCACCGGAGTCCAGCACCTGGCAGGAGATCGAGTATACCTACGATCCGAGTGGCAGGCGGATCGAGAAGGATGTCGATGGTGCTGTCACGAAGTACGTCTACGATGGCGACAACTGTATCGCCGAGTACGATGGCAGTAACAACCTGCTGCGCAAATATGTCCATGGCCCGTGCATCGATGAGCCCATTTGCATGACCGAGACGACGGGCAGCTACGCCGACACGTACTACTATCATTACGATGGTTTGGGCTCGGTGGCAGCGCTGAGCGATAGCGATGGCGACACGGTCCAGGTCTACGAGTACGACGTCTATGGCCAGGTGGCCGCCTCCGACCCGAACCATCCCAACCCCTTCCTCTTCACCGGCCGTCGCTACGACACTGAAACGGGCCTCTACTACTACCGCGCCCGCTACTTCAACCCGACCATCGGCCGCTTCCTCCAGACCGATCCCATTGGCTATGGCGACGGGATGAACATGTACGCGTATTGCGGCAACAGCCCCGTAGCTTGCGTCGATCCTTCCGGGGCCTCCAGCTATGGCTTTAAGAGGATCTATGAAGGAGGAGATCCGTGGGGCCCCCCAGAGGAATTTGTCGCGCTTGTCCTCTATGGTGATGATGGTACGGAGCTTGAGACCCTTGGCATATACGGTAGCGTGATGGGTTTTGTGAGGAGTATGGCTGGCAACTCAGAACTGGCGCAATACATCTTTGGACAGAATTATAGGGACGAGGCGCTCGGCTCGGGGCTGGCGGGCACGGACGATATGGCCTTCTGGGGCATCCAAGCGATTCTTTTTCTTGTCGGTGACAACGGTGATCGTGGATTCGCAACGATGGTGGGAGCTCTCGACGCGTCCGGCGACGCGAGGACCAATTCCTATTCGCTGACAACAGGTCTCGGGCAGTGGAAAGGCGGCACGTGGGACCCCGAAGATAACGTACTCAATTGGAATACTGCGTGCACGAACATCGCAGGTCCAGGGCCGTTTCCGTACTGGAAGGAGACCAACCCCCTTGCTACGTTAGCTCACGAAGTGACCCACGCCTGGCATGATATGTTTGTCTGGGAAGATGTGGACACGTTCTCGGAAGCCATGAGGGCATGGTCGGAACCTGAGGCGGTGAGGATGGAGAACGTGGTAAGGGGCGCAGTACAGGCGGTAGATTCATTTACCAGTGTTCATCCGATCTATCCGAGGCCAGGTTACTACGCCGGTACTGAAGCACCGCCATCTTCTCCAGATGAGGCCTGGATTACGTATGACCCGGAGGAAGTCACATACTGATAGTCTTATGAAAGGATCAATTATGCAGCCATGGACTATACGCTCTACTGCCTTGTGCCTCTGGCTCTCGCCCGTCGCGCTTCTGTGGGCAGAGGTCTGCTGTGCTGGCCCAAATGAACCGATCTCGCGCGTCACCATTTCGGCTGTAAGTCTGGAAGTCACCGGCGGCGCAGTCGATCTCCGCTATCAGGTCACCAACGGCTCCTCCCAAGAGATTTGGCTTTGCCAAGACTTGGCCCGAGGCTGGTCTGCGATGTACGAGAGCTACTTTCGCGATGAAAACGAAACGCTTGTGATACGGCGGCGCCTGGTGGTCCCGCGAGAGATACAGCATAATGTCGGGCGGGCGGGGAGTTACGTCTGTCTTCGGCCTGGGAAGACCCGAGGTGAATCTCTGCTGTTACCGCTTTGCCCGGAGCCTGGCCAGCCTATTTTCGCCAAGGCGACAGACAACAAGAGAGCAAGCGCTTCTGTCAAACGCATAGCGATAGAGATCGGCTACTATCGCGGGAACCTCTACGGGACGCTGTATCAAATGTGTTACGATGAGTACTTCGCTGACAAGAAGTGGCGTCCCAAGAGATCTACTCTAAACCCCCTCCGAACGTTTGTTGGCTTCAACGAACATCTGAGGGATAGAGAGGAGCGAATCGTCGTGCCATGGTCTATCCCCCTTGATGTACCCGAAGAGATCTTACGGATGACCGTGGACTGGCCGCATGTCCCAGATGATCCCGTCACGCTTCGTCGCGGTCTTTCCTTGCCGGACATAGGGGACTGTTCGCGCATCGAAATCCGCTATGCCCCAACGATCCTGGAGTACTTCTACCCACATGGTAGCCAGCAGGTCCTTCTCAGTTCGACGGAGAAGGAGTATCTTGAAAAACAGCGAGAGACGGTGATAACCGATCGCGAGAGTATCTTCCGACTGAATGCCCTGCTGAAGCTCTTCGTGAGTGGGGGCCAGGAGATTGCCTGCACGGATAGAGTGGCTCGCATCAAGTACTACTCGGACATACATGAGGGCACTCTGACTCTCTACGCAGACGAGGTGCTCGAAGTTGAGAACAAGCACCGGTTTGCCTATGTCTTCGACTCATCGACGCTCGCGGAGATTACACGTCAAACCAAAATGTTCGAGCTTCGTTTTCAGTGCGCAAGCAACCTGAGAGACTGGTGGCACCGATTCCGTCTGTACGATTCGGTTCGGGCAGGGGCAGTCTCGGAGCGCAGGGGGAATGCCCAGCAGAAGTATCCCGAGATGGACAAGTGGTGTGATGTGGTCGTTCGCATATATCGGGAGACAAGACCTATTGATGGCAGGAGCATCTTGCGCTGTCCGAGCGGAGGTGAGGGGCGCTCTCACTATGCGATGAACCCGAACTGCGGGCCGAATTCGGCGGGGGACATGGTCTTGTTGTTTGAAACGAGGGCGGGATGGAACCAGCACGGCGGGCCGGAGTTATTCACCTTTGACAACCACGACCCCAAAGGCGGGTGCGTCCTGCTCAACGACGGCACCGTCAAATTCATCCGCACCGAAGAAGAACTCCACGCCCTCCGCTGGAAATAGCGAATCTGTGGTAGTGCTCGGTGGCGATGACGACTGGTCGTGGTCGACTTATCCCACTCCTTACTATGGCGACACCATGGCGCGCAGCGCGGACGTGGACGACTATGAAGAATCGGTCATGACGACGGCCGGATATGGACCGGGGATGGTGAGCTTCTACTGGCGGGTCTCGTCGGAGGAGGACTACGACTACCTGGAGTTCTACCTCGACGACGAGCTCCAGGACCGCATCAGTGGCATCAGCACCAGTTGGCAGCTCAAGAGCTACAACGTCACCGGTGAGGGCAAGCACACCTTCGAATGGCGCTATGTCAAGGACGGCAGCTCCTACGACGGCAACGACCGGGGCTACGTCGATTACCTCCAGTGGACGGGCGACGCCGAGCCGGAATCCAGCGAATGGGCCGAGATCGAGTACACCTATGACCCGAGCGGCAGGCGGATCGCCAAGGATGTCGATGGCACGGTCACGAAGTACGTCTACGATGGCGATCACTGTATCGCCGAGTACGATGGCAGCGACAATCTTCTGCGGAGGTACATCTACGGCCCAGGTGTGGATCAGCCCATCTGCATGATCGACGTCGAAGACAGTAACGCGGTCTACTACTATCACTACGACGCCCTGGGCTCGGTGGTGGCGCTCAGCGATAGCGATGGCGATACGGTCCAGGTCTACGAGTACGACGTCTATGGCCAAGTAGCGGCTTCCGATCCGAACCACCCCAATCCGTTCCTGTTCACCGGGCGTCGCTACGACACCGAGACGGGTCTCTACTACTACCGCGCCCGCTACTACAACGCATCAATAGGCCGCTTCCTCCAGACCGACCCCATTGGCTACGCCGGCGGCATAAACCTATATGCCTATTGCCGCAACAACTCGGTTTGCTGTGCTGATCCTTACGGCCTATTCGAGCTATGGCCGACCGAGCCTACTGGGCGCGCCATGGTAACCATTCACGGCAAGACCCCCGATTATAGCCCGGAGCCCGCCAATCCCTTTGGTGGCGGCCTGATTATCGATCTGGATGCATTGCTTGAGCTCCTTAGAGAGAGCATGCAAGCCGCAGGTGAGATGTCAGGTGAAATCCTGTCAACGATGGATGATATGCTGGCTTTGAGAAGTACCCAGTGGGCATACCGTGTGTTTATTGAAGTCATAGACTACAATGATCGTAATGGGGACGGCAAGATTACTGAAGATGATCTGCAGGAGGATGAGACGCTCGCTGATTTGATCATAGAACAGCGTCCAGACGATCCCTCTGGGCTGCACTGGCACGAAGTCAGTGGCGTCATGGCACCGGAGGACTATGGCACAGCAGGCTGGGTCGGTGATCGAGGCGCGGGCGGCTACGAGAATCCACTTGTTGGTTGGCGTGCGGCTCGAACTGCGATCACCGACCTAAGGGAGACCGGAAAGATAAACCCTGGACATGTTGACGGAACGCAGAACTCAGATGCTCTTGATGTACAGCATGTCTATTTTCTCAGTGAATTCATGGAGGCACACATGCAGATCTACGGTGAAGAAGCAGTCCAACAGGCGATAGACCTGCTGGAGGGTGACGATGAATAGTCCTTGTGGACGAGGGACTCCGATGGGTGACTGCGCAGGCATGCTCTTTGGCAACATCGCGAGTTGCGGGTGTTTGTCAGCGTTCAAATCGAAAGTGTTGCAGGAGGATAGCGATGGCGTTCATAGATGAGAAAACAAGAAGCATTTCCTGTATTCTTGGCATGACGGCTTTGTGCATGATCGTAGCCAACAGTGGGGCAACAACGTCGGATACCAGTAACGCGGCTTTGTTGTACTACCAGGCGCTCCTGCAGCGCCCGGAACCCGATGATTACCGCATCATTGAAGATGTGCTGCACGATGCCGAGCCCAGTGACCGACTCCGAAAGTATCTGAAGGACTCGTTTGTCCAAGAGACCATAATGCTGGCCGAAAGTGGCACACGGATTTCGAATTGTGATTGGGGCCGCAGAAGCAGTGGAGTCGCAGCGCTTGGTACTTCTGCAATGCAAGAGGTAACCCATCTCGCCAAGCTCCTGTGCGCGAACGCCCGAGTGTTGTCCCATGACGGAGAGCACCGAGCCGCGCTTGAGAGTTGTCTGGCGATGAGGCGGTTTGCCGTTCACTTGGGAGATGACTCGTCGATGTTGTACGGAATGGCATATCGCGTCGACGCAACGGCTCTGCGTTGTATCCAATACATCCTAGGGTCTATGCCCTCGGAGACTACCACTTTGAAGTGGCTACAGCACCAATTGCAGGCACTGAACGGGGCTCCGTGGCAGCAGCCTGGAGCCATCATACGGTGTGAGCAGGATGCACGTGTGGCCGGCGCTTTCCGGATGCTGTCAGGATCCGACGGTGACTGGAAGGAACGATTCGTAGAAGGGATTGCAGACGCAGAGGCAAGAGAGAGAGCTCACAGTCAGACCGAGGATGAACTCCTGGCGCAAGCTCGGCGATCTTACCGGGAGTTTGTCGCATCTGCAATCAGCATTATCGAGAGCGATCTTCCGATGGATGACAAGTTTGAGGCAGTGATGGAAATTGAAGGTCGGTTGAAGAAGCTGGCCGCCGAAGGAGACCCAGTCATCCTGTTGCAAGGATCTTGGGACAGTTGGGCGAGATGGCTTCGGGACATACCTAGTCATGCTCTTTGGTACAATAGCACGCTTGCGGCTGTAGAGATCTATTTGGCAAAGGCAAGAACGGGCCAGCTACCAGCGGCTTGTCCGGAAGACTTGCCCAAGGCGCCTTACGACGGCCGTGACTTCGAATACGAGAGGACGGAAACGGGCTTCGTTCTCCGCTATGCCAGGAAAGACCACGTGCGCCGAACGATGCGAGAGATCGAGTTCAAGGTTTCTAACGAATAAGCAGGCGCATCAGTATGCGAAGTGCCGCACGATAGTTGTGATGACCACGAATCGCCCGATAACGGTCAGATGCCTGAAGGGCTGGGAATACGGCGTCGCAAGCGATAAGAGGATATGTGCCCGCCAGAATCCTTCTCGTCTTACCATTGCTTCTCCACGGCGGCGGAGTCTCTCTCGTTCAAATAACGGGCTTCCCGGCCGGCGAGGACCTCGGCCAGTTCGGTGTTACCCTCTGCTTCGGCGACCTCTCTGAGACGGATCGTGGCCAGGCGAGCAGCCTCCAGCCGAAGGTGGTAGCCATCCTTTTCGGCGTATTGTGCCTTGTTCTTTTCGAACTCAGCAGCGTATTCCATACACACTTGGTTGACCCGTGGTTTCAGCTCGGGGGAGTACCGGGCCGACAGCAAGAGTGTTTGCATCAGGACAGGCGATGGATCGCGCCGGAAGCCCCTGATGATCAGATCGAGACCTGCTCGTCGCCGAGACTTGCTGCGGAAGAGCAGGAGGTTATGACCCATGGCGAGATCCGCACGGAACTCGTCGGGATATACGACCTTGCCGGTGAACATTCCGTCGTACAGTTTCTTGCCCCGGGCCGTTTTGATGTTGACCAGGAGCTTCTGCCTGCCGTCGAGGAAGACCACCCGCCAATCGGGGCTTCCGTCAAGGGCACGCGAGAGGGGCGTATTGAACTGATTGCTTGGCATGAGGGTTACCCACACCTTGTGTTTCTGCAGTTCGTCGGTTACCCATTGTCCCATCTCAGCATACTCCTGGGCGGCAAGGTCCCTACGGGCAAGAACTGCCCTTTTGCGAACAGGGCCGCCGGACATGATCTCGGTCCAGTGATCGAAGGCCGCGCGATCGTAGGCAGCCTGGGCCCGGCCATCCATGAATAGCTTCAGGGGCGTTCTGCCGGTGTCGCGATCGGGCTGCTGGCCCCAGGCGATGAAACCGCCCTCCGTCCAGTAGTTGAACATGTTGCCGGTCAGTTCGTTGTCCCGGATGAACCGGCAGGCTTCGAAGGGCTTAGCGTCAGAGGCCGTCATCCGCATGAAGATAGAGTGGCGCCGGGCATCTGACGGCCAGTAGTCGAGATAAACCCGCTTGAACTTCAGGCCCCAGATCGTTCCCAGGGTCAGCACGACGACCGCGCCGGCAATGATACAGGTCCTCCGGAGGGCAACCGGTACGGCCGGTACCTCCAGCCTGCCTCCCCGACGGTGGCTGAGGATGGCGGCAGCGTTGCGGACAGCCTGCTGGAGGAAGAGCGCTATCAGTGGGCAGGCGGCAAAGGCGGCGATCGGGATGAAGCGGCGTGACTTGATTGCCATGAAGATGGTCATGCCGGCGATCCCCAGCAGGGCCAGGTCCAGCCGGGGCCAGACGAAGTCTGCAACAGTCCGCGCCTCTTTCCTGTCCAGGGCAGCACGATCAACGATACGGGCGGTGCGGATGAAAGCGACTACCCAAATCAGGAGGCATAACCACGCGAGGATGTACATGACCAGGAACGGTATGGCGGTGCCGACGGGATTGGACCAGTCGAAGGCCCGATGCCACTCATGGACGTCCCGCCAGCGCTCGGCGTGTTTGCTGACGCTGATGACGAAGGTGTGGGTCAGGTTCGTCAGGTGGAACGGATTGAAGATGACCATGGCAACGAAGGCAGTGGCGCCGGCCGCCACCGTGTGGAGGGTGCCCTTCATGGCCATTGTATGGACGACTCTGTCCCTCAGGGCGAGGACGACCACAGACAGGGTTAAGGCGAAGAACGATATACCCAGATGCACGAGACGCGCGCCGGCCGCGTAGTCCTCCAGCATCTTCCGGCCCACCATATTCAGCTCTGATGGGATCGCCGGCAGGTAACGCGCGAATAGAACGAGGAACAGGATGCCTGAAATGATGCCGTGGAGGGCCGTTAGGACACCGTAGCTGATCCTTTTGTTGAGCGTCATCGCGATACTTGCGGCGATGGCCACCAGTCCGACGTAGAGCACCCAATCGCGGTAGAAAGGCACGGCCTGAAGCCATTCGTGATTGAGGAACCGATGGGCCATGACACAGAGAACCGACCATGTCAGGATGCTGTAGACCGCGATGATCCAGCGCTTGGGCTGATGCATGAGAAGATGCCAGCCCACGAAGGGAACGAGCATGATGAAGGCGTAGATGTAGCCGCCATGGACGTTGGCCCAGAAGACGATCAGGGGGACAAGCAGCCAGATGTAACGGGGATTTCTGTAACTCGTCAGAGCCAGCACCAGCAGATAGGCGGCTGCGAGCAGGTTAGAGAAACCGGCAGGGCGAATGTCGAAGAACGACCGGCCGACGAACATGGCAAGACAACAGGAGACCGCTGCCAGGGCAGGATCGACGCCGAGTGTCCGGCAGGTGAGGTACAGGCAGAGGGTCGCGAGGAGGTAGACCGCGAACTTCCAGAACACCAGGGCGTCAAAGTAGGGCTCATCCTCCGATCCCAGAGCGGTTGTGAGCTTGTAGAAGATCACATGGGTCAGCCAGTTCTGGTTGATCCAGCCGGTGGGGTGCCATTTCTTGACAGTTTCCAGGCCGACCTTGTCCGTGATCCACCGTGCCCAGCCGGGCCAGGTGGCGACCTCTTCCTTCCTGGGACCGGCCTTGTGTGAGTTGGCACTGAACGGCTCAACCGTGTCGACCCCATGATTGACGAAGTGGCGGCCGCAAGCCATCGCCACCCACGTGTCACCGGCAGCGACCATATGCGTGCAGGCATGGAAGGTGAACACCAACATGGCGAGCCAGCCGATTACCATCGGCCAGCCAAAGAACCGTCTCCGCCCATGAATGTTAGGCGTCCCGCTATCCTCATTAAGTCCCATTCCGACACTTCCGATCGCTTCAAGGCACGTGGCAGTTACCGAGCATACCTTCTTTGCGAATCTCGTCAAGCATGTGTCCGTCGTTCTTGCTTCAGGTCGAGAGCTTGCATCAAGGGTCAGGCCGCGAGAATCCACAAGTCCAATGTCGCCGCGCACCGTTCGCCAGGGCTGAGTGCGACAAGTAACAGGCGGGCGGTGAAGATCGAGCGCAGTGCCTGGGACTTCTTGGTGACAGCAAAGGTCGTGACAGTCGCTGGAGACATGCCGTTTGGCCCCTGATTTTTCTCCAATCTCCTGATTTTCGCATCAACATTCCCGGGCCGAGAGTCGCCTGTTATTGAGGGGGCGTCATTGGCCACAACCCCTGATGGATGGGGAAAGAACCCAGGGTGACGCCCGCCCCTCTATGAATATCCTGTTGTCACGAGGGGCGAGGTCGATCCAAGGTGACCGCAGGTACCGTGCAGGAAGGAATCGTCACTCGATGTATGCGTGAAATGCCCCTCTGGAAACCGCAAACAGAAGTACGCATTGGGACTTCGTCACGATGAGTACAACAACTAACAGGCGGCCAGTGAATATCGGATGCAGCGCTCGCGACTTTTTGGTGACATCCAAGGGGCGTGACATGCAATTAAGACGCGTGACTTGGCCCGTGACACGAGAATAGTGACGAAGACAAGACTTCGGGATTGACATCTTGCGCGAACCGATGACAATGGCGCTCGACTTCGGGTCGGAAAGCCCCCCTGGACGTGAGACATGAGAACGCCAACGTAACGCTCAAGTCTAATGGCGTGATGACATTGACTCGACAGCGCGATGGTGCGCGACCGGGTCGGTTATTGTGTACATTGATGGAGGATTGGCGGAGATAACGGAAGCGAGTTAACCCGACAAGATGCGGCTGGTTCTTGATGTCCGGCGTTAGCGGTCCCTTTAGGGGGTGACGTGCGGGAGCCTCCGATGAGGCTCGGCGGTCCCGAGGGACAGGCGAAACGGCGGATGTAGACGACCCAGCCGGATGAGGAAGTTGCGGCAGGGAAATTACCTGTGGTGGTGGAAGCTATGCTGACCGGGCGCTGAGCGTCCGCGCCCAGCGGGTGGTCGAATCAGGAAGGGAGACAACGGCAGCATCCGACAACCAGCGAGGGTGGCGGAAGAGACGGGAGCCAACGACTCGGTGAATGAGCGGCGCTGGGTGTCTGCGCTGAAGGGATTCAAACGAAGGGAGAAGGTCATGACGGATCGGCGAGAAGTTCTCAGGGGAGTGGCAGGAGTTGTGGCACACAGGAGCGTCGGAGCCCACCTTGGGCAGCGAGCTTGGCTGCCAGTGTCGGTCTGCCTGCTACTTGTGTTGCCGATGGCCGTGCCGGCCGCGACGGTGCTGCCGGGGTATCGCGCACCGCTGGTGGCGGAACCTGCAAACCGGAGCGATTTTCTTAATGGGATGAGCGCCACCGCCACCGGTGGTCCCAGCACAGAAGACGACGAGATCGAGGAACTGGCCCGGGGCCTGAAATACGATCCGGGCCTGATGTACAAATTCGTCCATGACCACATCAAGTTCACACCGATGTGGGGTGAGGTCAAAGGTCCGTACATGACCTGGATGGACCGCAGCGGCAACGGCTTTGACCAGGCCGCCCTGATGATCGCGCTGCTCGAAGAAGCGGCCGAGCACAATACCGACTATACCATCACCAATCCCAAGTTCCGGGTGGGCGAGATTCAACTCTCAGCGAGCGAGTTTACCAGTTGGTTTGACGTGGCCGACGATGCCGAGACGGCGGAACGTGTGCTGGCCCGCGCGGGACTGTATGGCACGGTCTCGCCTGACGGAGATGCGATTTCCTATGTTCGCATGGAACACGTCTGGGTCGAGGTCGCGATCGACAGTACGACGTACCAATTCGATCCCAGCTTTAAGAGCCACACGGTTGAATACGGCATTGGGAGTCTGTATCAGGTCATCGGCATTGGAGGCTACTTCTATGACGATGATGACTTTGTTGACGCGGTGACCGATGCCAACAATTGTCTAAGCCCCGCTAAGGTCGACGACCAGTTGAAAAAGCACACGGCAGAACTGATCGATTACCTCAAAACCGAGCGGCGTGACGAGGATCTGATCGATGTCATTGGCGGCAAGCGCATCGATCCCGTCGGGGAATCGGCCCTGCCCCCTTCCTCTCCGCCGTATGCCCGACCCAATCCCAATGACGACGACTTCCCCATCAACCAGATCCCAGACATGTACCGCGCGACCTTACGTATTCAGCACGCTGGCATCGACGAGACCTTCTTCTCCTCCGATATTTACGGCCGTCGTCTGACCCTGCAATACAACGGCTCCAACCAACCCCAATTGGTTCTCGACGGTACGGTTCAGGCGACAGGCACGGCAACTACCCCGGGCCAGGCGTATGATCTGACGCTCTCGGTGGATCACCCTTACGAGACCGACGCCTTCGATGAGACCACCACGATCAAGATCGTCTCCGATGGTTTCTACCACATCGTCAACGGCTGGGCCGATACGGGCACGCAGATCCTACGTAAGCACCGCGACGACTTGGAGGAATATCGCCATAATGGCCAATCTGACTCCTCCGAGCCGGTCCTCGGGGAGTCCTATAGCCTGATCGGGGTGACCTGGCTGGCGCAGAACAGCCGGGTACGGTATATCGCCGGTCCGTTGATCGATACGACCCTGGTCAATCACCATCTGGTTGGCGTGGCCGGCCAGCGAGACCCGAATGGTGCCCCTTACATCGATATGCCGTTGGGGTGCCTGGGCATCACGAGCGACGCCAATGATACGGACGAGCGGCAGGGCGTTTTCCAGGCACTTGGCAATTACGCCAGCGCGTTCGAATCTCAGGTGATCCGCCAACTCCAGGACTGCAACGCGGTCTCGACCACCGGATTGCTGGAGATGGCTCTGGAAGAGGAAACCTACGACGACATCCGTCGGGCCACGGCGAATAACTGGAGCTCTATTCAATCGCAGTTGCACAACTACAGTGCGGCCGAGATCGCGGATGTGAATACCTACGTCGATGCTGACTTCGTGGTCTACCTGCCCGAGCACGGTGATCTCACTAAAGACGACTGGGTGGGAACGGGCTTTCAGGCGTTGCTGTTCGAAACGGACTGCCTCTCGGCCGCTCACATCATCAGTGGCGGCTACAGCGGCGGTGCCGCAGCCCCGAATGAACCCATGAGTCCCCAGGCGGCTCTGGACAATTCCTACGGCGCCGAATACGGCCGCAGCGGCGATGGGGCCTACGGTTTCGGCAGTACGGATCTGAGTATTGGTAGCGGGGGCTATCCCTTCGGGCTATCGTTCAGCCGGCAGTACAGCACGAGGCGGCGCTTCGAGGATGGGCCATTGGGCCTGGGCTGGACGCACAGTCTCGACATCCAGGCCCTGGTCAAGAGCGACAGCTTCCAGTTCTTGGGGATGGGTTCGCCGATCGATGCGGCCGCTCAGATTGTCAGTCTGTACATTGCCTGCGATCTGCCCGATCAGTGGTCGCACATGGACGATTATGATATCGCCAGTTCGCTGTGTACCTCGTGGATGATCAAACAGATCACCGACCAGTTGGTGGTCATCAAGCAGGGCGGCAGCACGATGACCTTCGTCGGCACGCCGGACCCGAACGACCCGAACGAGATAGTCTACAATCCTCCCTCGGGCCAGCAAGCGAAACTGGTGATCCGCGACGATACCGGCAACTTCCAACTCAAGCAAAGCAATGGTGTCCTGCTGGACTTCAACAGTGACAATCGTCTGACGCAATGGAGCGATCCGCATGACAACGAGGTCAATCTCACCTACACCAATGGCAAACTGACCGGTGTGGCCAGCACGGTCGATGAGGTTGCCTGCCGTTCTCTGACACTGACCTATACGGGCGATCACATCACGAGCATCACCGATTCGGCCGGCCGCAGCGTCTCCTATTTCTACGACGCCAATGATCAGTTGACCACGTTCCGGAGTCTCGACGGTAACGATGTCGATTACGAATACGACAGTCCCCAGGGCGATGGCCTGATGACGGAGATCTTCTCACCCATCGACGATGTCAATGCCGTCATGACGATCGAGTATGATTCCCTGGGACAGATGACGCAGCAGACCGACGCCAATGACTGTACCTGGGACTACTATTGGGCGCGATATCGCTCGGAGGTGATGGAGCCCAACCAGGCTGATCCCAACGATCCGAACGGCGTCCCGAAGCGGTTCTCCACGGTCAGTTGGGCCAATCCCGAGGCCCGCACGGTGACCAGTACTGACCAGATGGGCCGCCAGACGACGGCCGAATACGATGGTTTGGGCCGTACCACCAGTGTGCTCACGCCTGCGGGCATGACCACGACGTACACCTACGACGAGGATGGCAACGTGACCGAGGTGGTCAGTGCGGGCATCATCGGCTCCGGTGTCTCGGACGTCAACACATCCAGCGAATACGAGTCTTACGAGGACGCTACCACGGGGCGCTGGTATCTCTACAGGGACCAGAGCACCAGCGTGCTGGGCAAAGACACGATCTATACGTACGATTTCGATGACCCCAACTACACCGACAAGAAGGGACTGTTACTGAAGATCACCTACCCGGACGTCAACGCCGTCAACGACAACGGGGTATACGGGGTCATGCATCCGGAGGAGACGTTCACGTACCATGCCGATGGGCGCCTGGAGACCAAGACCGACAAGAGTGGTATCGTCACGAAGTACGAGTACTACAGCCTCAGCACCGATCCCAATCAAGGCGGAGGCCTCAAGAAGGTGACCGCCGATTACGGCGACAGCAGCCACCTGAACCTGACGACGGAGTACACCTACGACAGTGCCGGTTGCCAGGCGTCGGTCACCGATCCGCGCGGCAACACCACCCAATACGAGTACTTCGATTCAGGGCTACTGCGCAAGACCATTGCGCCTTCTCCGTTCAACTACGAGACGGTCTACGAATACTACGAGGACGGCAAGCTCAAGCACGTCAAGCAGGTCGTGTCGAGTAGTAGCGGTGGCGGATCGTCCGGCTCTGGCAACGATTTCAGCAGCGATCCGAACTGCGTGGCACTGTGGCGTTTCGAAGACGGCGCGCTGACAACCGACTCGATTGGTACCAATACGTTGACGACCTCGTATTCGCCGGATGCCAATACCGCCATCTATCAGGAAGGAGAGGCCTCGGGGGACGTTTCGAGCGGCTATCTCTACATCACCGATGCCAATCTGGATACGGGCTTTCCGCTCAAGAACGGCGACACCAACAAGGACTTCACGGTCGCCTTCTGGATGAACGCCCCATGGGGCCAGAGCAATGCCACCGGCAGTGTCATCTATGGCAAGGGCGGTGCTTCCGGGTTGTACTCGCTCAATATCGCCTTCCAGGAGCCCAGCGGATCGGGCTCGGGCCGAATCCTCGTCCACCCCGGCATCTACGGCGGAACGGGTCATGACACGATCACGTCAACCAAGCTCATGGAAAGAGATCAGTGGTACCACGTGGCCGTTACCTATGAAGACAGCAGCTGGCCTACGGTCAAGGTTCGTGTGTACGACCCCAATGATGACTCGGTCACCCAGACGGTGGATAACGTAGTTGAGAGTATCAACGTCGAGAACGGGGACGTGAAGATCGGTCGGTACCGCTACTCAAGCCAGTCCTACTATGGGCTGGTCGACGAATTGGTGATCTTCAACGACGTTCTAGACGCCAACGAGATCGACGAGATCCGGGAGGGGACCTATGGGTCCTCCTCTTCCGGCGGCAGTAGTGGTGGCTCAGAAGAGGTTGTTTATTTGCAGTCGATTACGTATAATAACCGAGGTCAGAAGGAGAGTGTACGCGGGCCGTACCCGGAGAATCCGACGGCGGCGGAACTGGCGGTCAACTACACGCAGTACCGCTACGACGCCCTGGGCCGGCCCTGGCAGGTCGAGGACGCCGAGGGGAACGTGACCACGACGCGCTACTATCCCGACGGCCAGGTGTGGAAAGTGATCGACGCCAACGACAACGCGACGGTAACGCATACGTACAACGCCGACGGCAGCCTCAAGGAGACGCGGGACGCCAACGGCAATGTGACCAGTCAGGACTATAACGGGTTCATGGCACCGGAAAGAACCACGTACGAGGATGGCACCTACACCGAGGCGGACTACGACGCCTACCGGCGCCTGGTCGAAAGGACCACGCGCGGGGGCGAGACCATCTCGATCACGTACGACGATGGACGCGTCGAGACCAAGACCGTCTCGGACAACACCATCACGTATCGGTACGATATCCTGGGCCGCGTGGTCGATGTCAACGATGCCACTGGAGTAACCACCAACACCTACGACAACGTCGGCCGGCTCATCGAGGTCGAGTATCCGGGCAGCAAGGTGGTCTCCTACGAGTACGACGACAATGGCAACCGCACCAAGCTGACCTACCCGGACAACAGCTACATTACGTACACCTACGACGAGCTGGGCCGGCTCACCGCGATCAAGGACGACTCGGCTACGCCCGTGACCCTGGCCTCATACACCTACGACAGTCTGTCGAGACGGGACGGCCTGACCTATGCCAACGGCGCCAGTGTCGCCTACAGCTACGACAGTGCCTTCCGGCTGCTGGACGTCAACAACGTCACCGACACGGGCCAGCTCAAGTACGCCTACACCTACGACGATGTGGGCAATCGCCTGAGCATGGCGGTCACTGATAGCAGTGGCACCACGACGCACAGCTACACGTATGACGACATCTATCAGGTCACCGACGTCGACTATCCGGCGGATATGAGCGATTTCGTCACCGATACGACGTTCAACTACGACCCCGTGGGCAACCGCACCTCCGTCGTCGACGATGCCGGCACGGTGTCCTACACGACCAACGACCTGAACCAGTACACGGGGATCGCCGACGTCAACTGCACCTACGACGACGATGGCAACATGACGTTCGATGGCACCTATGAGTACACCTACGATGCCGAGAATCGCCTGATCCAGGTGCAGGCCATCGATCCGTTGGCGGCCGCCTGTGAGACGACCGCGCCGTTTACCACCGGGGGAGCCGCCGAGTGGTTCGCCCAGACGGACGACTACACCACCGATTGGGACGCCGTCCAGAGCGGCGATATCGACGATGACGAAACGACCTGGATCGAGATGACGGTCGAAGGCTCAGGCACGGTGACCTTCGACTATAAGCTCTCGGCCGAGTCCGGCGATAGTTTCAGCTTCTACATCGACGAGAGCTATACGTTTGGCCGCAGCGGCAGCAAGAGTTGGAGCGAATCCGGGCCGTGGACGGTCAGCGGCTCGGGGACGCATACGCTGCGCTGGCAGTTCTCCAAGGACGATTCGGGGTCGTCCGGTAGTGATTGTGCCTGGGTTGATAATATCCGCTGGACGGGCGACGTGCCCGAATCGGGTGGCGACTGGGCCCAGATCCAGTACACCTACGACCCGAGCGGCAGGCGGATCGAGAAGGACGTCGATGGCGAGGTTACGAAGTACCTCTATGATGGCGACCACTGCATCGCCGAGTACGACGCCAACGACACCCTGCTCCGCACGTACATCTACGGTCCCGGCGTGGATCAGCCGATCTGCATGACCGAGGCGACGGGCAGTTACGCCGACACGTACTACTACCACTTCGACGGTCTGGGTTCGGTCGTGGCATTGAGCGACAGCGATGGCGACACTGTCCAGGTCTACGAGTACGACGTCTATGGCCAGGTAGCGGCCTCCGACCCGAACCATCCCAACCCCTTCCTCTTCACCGGCCGCCGCTACGACACCGAAACGGGCCTCTACTTCTACCGCGCCCGCTACTACAACCCCACCATCGGCCGCTTCCTCCAGACCGACCCCATCGGCTACGGCGCGAACTGGTACGCCTATTGCGGCAACGATCCCTTGAATAGTACCGATCCTTCAGGAATGGCTGAAGACTACTGGTTTTTCAAGTTCACATTTCCCGTAGACGCGATACAGGCTACACCTGGTCCTGATGCTGGTGTCAGAGACGTCGTCACGGAGTTCTTCCACGACCATGGCTATTTTGATGAGCCCGGGTCTTGGTTTGTGATAAACGTTACTGTCTCCGAGAATAGACAGTACTTCGAGGTTACGTTTGCACACCCAAGAACCGATTATTCAGAAGACGCTCAAGCGCCGGAAGCTCCAAGCCTCGACTATACCCCGGAAGGGGGCGCTTGGATCGTCACGTACAATGATGTCGGACTGCTTCCGATGAGATCCCTCAACAAGATGATCAGGTCAGATGTGGCACGTGTGAACGGTTGGTGGGTGGCGCCGCAAATTCGGCCCTGGTGGTATCCCGGACGATACCCCTACATATGGGAAGCCGAGAACCTTGTCAACGAATGCGATACAGTATTTCGCACTACTGAAATCAAGGAATGGAACTGGAAGGGAACCATCTATGACAGATCCGAGGTCAATTTCATACTTGAGGGCCACGCTATGAGACACTATGGGTACTCATACTTGACCTCCATGGCCCTTGTATATGGCTGGGAGAATGCTCAGGGCGTACTGAAGGCACTCCTCCGAGGGTGGGGTTGGCCAGAAGCCGGTATAGTGGGGGCGCGAGGCGCAGAGGCTCTGGCCGGAGTGACGTTTTGGTTCGACCAAGGATGGGATGGATACGGCTCCCGCAAGGATTGGTGAGCTGAACACTGACACGAAACTCGAATGCGTGACGGTGTCGGTCTCCGGCCTGGAGTTCGAGCCAATCTTCGGATTCTCTGAGTCTACCGGTCGAGATCTCCGAGTCCTGTAGGAGGTGCTATCATGTGTGAGGGCGCGAAATTACGTCGGCGCCGTGTTGTTGGTATCGTCGCGGTGGTGGTTGTCGTTGGCTCCCTGATTCCCCTTGCCGCTACAAGAGTAGGGTACCTGGGACTGGTATTCAGCGTACATCGCAGACAGGTCCAGTTGTTGTGTAGAACCGATCATGGCGCCCTGCTGAAAGCCTGCCAGGAACTCTCGCGGCAAGTTGTCGCCGGAGAATTGCCTCCAGGCCGGTATCGGATGCGCGGCGAACAAAAGGATCGGACACTCAAGCTTCCGGAGGTCATTCGCAAGCTTCGACCTACGGTCATCGCTATCAAGCCAAGTGGGCGTATTGTGATTGTTATGGCTGGAGGATTGAGTGGCTTTGGTGTCAGCGCGTATCCCGATGGGTACCAAAAACCGTATGCGAGTTTCGAATACGGCGACCGAGAACTCATTCCGAACCTATGGTACTTTGATGATCAGTATGTCCGGGATGCAGAGTACGATAAGGTCATCGACGGGATCTTCCGTCGCTACGGGAGTGCCAAGGACGAAACCGCAAACGAGGATACTAGGGACGGACCCTAGTTTAAGGTGCATAGCTAACATATTCACAAGGGTGATGTGTGGTTTGCCCGCCGTTTTGCGACGCCAAGAATCGCCTGATCCAGGTGCAGGCCATCGATCCGCTGGCGGCCGCCTGTGAGACGACGGCGCCGTTTACCACCGGTGGAGCCGCCGAATGGTTCGCCCAGACGGACGACTACACCACCGATTGGGACGCCGTCCAGAGTGGCGATATCGACGATGACGAAACGACCTGGATCGAGATGACGGTCGAAGGCTCAGGCACGGTGACCTTCGACTATAAGCTCTCGGCCGAGTCCGGCGATAGTTTCAGCTTCTACATCGACGAAAGCTACACGTTTGGCCGCAGCGGCAGCAAGAGTTGGACCGAATCCGGCCCGTGGACGGTCAGCGGCTCGGAGACGCATACGCTGCGCTGGCAGTTCTCCAAGGACGATTCGGGGTCATCGGGTGACGATTGTGCCTGGGTTGACAATATCCGCTGGACGGGCGACGTGCCCGAATCGGGTGGCGACTGGGCCCAGATCCAGTACACCTACGACCCCAGTGGCAGGCGGATCGAAAAGGATGTCGACGGTGAGGTTACGAAGTACCTCTACGATGGCAGCCACTGCATCGCCGAGTACGATGCCAACGACACCCTGCTCCGCACGTACATCTACGGTCCCGGCGTGGATCAGCCCATCTGTATGACCGAGACCACGGGCAGCTACGCCGACACGTACTATTATCACTTCGATGCCCTGGGCTCGGTGGTGGCGCTGAGCGACAGCGATGGCGACACGGTTCAGGTCTACGAGTACGACGTCTACGGCCAGGTAGCCGCCTCCGACCCGAACCATCCCAACCCGTTCCTGTTCACGGGCCGCCGCTACGACACCGAGACCGGCCTCTACTACTATCGCGCCCGCTACTACAACGCATCAATCGGTCGCTTCTTACAAACTGACCCTATCGGCTATGGGGACGGCATGAACATGTACGCCTATTGTGCGAACAACTCTGTCAATTCAATAGATCCGTCAGGATGCGTGCAGTATGTGGACGCGGAGCAAGATCCGGACAATCCGTGCTCGGTTTGTGGCGGAGAAAGGAGTGACCACTACGGCGGTGTCTATTTGGACCCGCCGCCAACCCGCAAGGCGTATATCAATGATTTTTGGGGCATAAAGAACCGTGAAGCTCAGAAGTACTGGGAATACTACGAATGGACTGGAGGATTCAAGATAGTGAATTATAGGATGAACGCGCAGCGGGTTGCGGCCGCAGGGACCGTACGCTGGAGTAGCAGGGGGATCACCATATCAGGTCTCGCGTCTAACATTGCCAACACCATACCCGCTGCTGCAAGTGGTAACGTCGCAGCACTTGTTGGGATATCAATCACCCAAGTCTACTCGATCGTATGGGGCTGCGTTGAGTCAAAGATCATGGAACACTTGACGAGCCAGCTTGACGGAAGGGTTCAGGGAAACACTGCTCTTCGAGCGTATATCGAGGTGTATGTATTCAGAAGACCCCACGGCTGGTGGGAAGAATTCTGGACGATCGGGACATGGAGGAGAGAGAAGAAATGGGTTGAAGTCAAGTGTGGTGACGGTTACAATGTGCTCGGGATGGAAGCGTACGATAGCCGGCAGCACGCCGTCGACGCAATTGGCGCGGCACTCTCGGGTCTTCCCGTTAGGACCGATGCGGCGCGTCGTCGCTAAAGCCAGTGTGGTAGTCCTCAGTAAGAACGGTTCTAATGGGTGGACAACACTGTCAACGGAGACGGTCATGAAGGCATTTTGCGTAATTGTCATCTGTACAACGCCACTTATGGGTTGCGGATGTGCCGAACAAGAAGACGGGACGGTACAGGAACTGGAACGGATCAAGATGAGCATGAAAGATGCGGAGGCGAAGAGCCGTATCGTCACAGCACTCTCCATGCGACAGAACAATGCTGTAGACCGCAAGCCTGTTCTGATCGTGGCTGGGGTAGGAGGGGATAAGGAGGAGATGTTCTTGCGCATGGCTATGTACGATGAAAACGAGGATGTGGCCGGCCTCGGGGTATGCGAGGAGTGGAATACGGTTGATGGTCGAAGGGATTCACTTGTTGAGGAATATCCCGTTTTTGCACACAGCCGCGATGGCGTGCTCAGCTATTCGAGGATGCCTGTAGAGCTTCGTGACTCGGGCCAGCGGAAAGATGAGGAGCTTTGGAGGATTTATGCCGAGGAGCGGGGATCATATGAGAGCTCGCTTCGCGACTCCGCAAGCAACGGGAAGATTCCAGCGATCTATGTTTCTGTTCCAGAGCCTAATGACATAGACGTATTCGTCTACGTTTACGACCGAGCGGGTCATAAATCAGATTCAGTCAGATTAATGAATGCCATTCGGCAATAACGGAAATTTAGTTCAGTTCAGGGGGGTTGGGGGGATCCCAGGGCGTCATATCGGGAGTCATATTTCTTATTGAAGGTATCACTTCGCGGGGATTCCAGCATGCCGAGAGCCGCCGGGAGGAAATTTGGGCTGGACTCTGTGTGACGCTCTCAACCGTACTTAGGGGGAGCGACTTGCTGCTCTATGGCCACGTCTGTGAGGGATACTCGCTCGGCCTCTCCCGTTGAAGGTCCCACCTATGTTTCGACAAGCACTTCGACATGCATTGGGCCAAAACCCGCGTTTTTGAGGCCAATAAAGGGGTTTGGGACTGACTCTGGATCAGTTAGTCGAGGTTCGAATCCTCGTTCCCCAGGTCTCTAGGGCGGTTTTTGCAGCCAAAATCACGGTGGCTGTCCATATGCGTCCGTATGCGTGCTATATCCGTCCAGATAGACGACATGCATAATGACATGCATTTTGGGTCGATTTCCGGATGTAGAGTGTCCGGTTTAGGGTGTCGCAAGGGGGTGTTCTGGACGGGCGTGCGGTGGTGTGCTGGGGCTTCGTACTGTCTCCGCGATGACCAGCGTTCGCCCCCAAAAAGCCTGTGACCTTGGATTCAGTCGTCAGTACCCGTCTTGGGCTCGGAGACGGGCTTGTCTTTCGCTGCGAACAGGTCCGACAGGCCGGTCACAGCGGAGGTCTTCTGGGCCTGGTCAGTCCTGGTGTAAACATTCATCGTGAGGTTGATGTCCGAGTGCCGCAGGATCGACTGAGCGATCTTGGGGTGCACACCGCGCAAGGCCAGCAGGGTGGCACACTGACCGCGCAACGAATGGAAGTCGAAGACCCGCCCGAGTTCATCCTCATACGGGATACCCGCCTCGGCCAGATCCTTCTTGAGCACGTCGGCTGTATTGACGGTCAGCGCCTTGTAACGACCGCCGAACGCCTTGGTCGCCGGCATCTTGGTCGCCAGGAACGGTTTCAACTCGGCCGCCAATGAGGCACTGATGATCTGGACGTCCTTTCGCCGGCGCTTGGACGAGCCAGCCACGACAGTGACGGTGCAGGCATCGAGATCGAAGGATGACTTGGTCAAGCTGCGAATCTCATTGGCCCGCAAGCCGGTTTCGATGGCCAGTCGGTACAGCAGGTACCGCTCGTGGCCGGTCATGCCGTGGGTCTCATCGCCATCGGCAGCGGCCTTGAGGAGCCGACAGGTTTCCTCCACCGACAAGGCGCGCCGCTCGTGCCGGCGGTCAACCTCTTGGTTGATGGTGCGCAGCGAGACCAGGGGTGACTGCGAGGCGTAGCCGCTCTCGACCATCCATTTGCAGAAGGACTTGGCCGTCTTGAGGTGGGCGTTGTAGGTTCGCGCCGCCAGCCCCTGATTGCGCAGCCGGGTCAGGAACGCCTCGACCTTAGAGCGGTCGATATCGCTGAAGTACTCGACGTCACACTCCTCCATTGTGCGGGTCAGTTGGTTGCGCGTCTCCCTGATATAGCGGGGTGAACGGGCGTTGGCTTCGAGGTGATTGATGAACAGCGTTACCAACTCGGTGACCGGCGTATCGCCCATCAGCCGGCGATTGTCGATCAGGTCGAACTTCAACAACTGGCGGCGCATGGCCGTGGGCAACTGCTCGACCCAGCGATGCAGGGGCCCGTCCACCGGATGCCCGCTGCCCCGACAGTTGAGCAACCGCTGGATGTTGGCGGCCAGTCCATCGGTTGCGGCTCGGTCGCTAAAGCCGATGATCCGTCGGCGAATGCCCCGGTGGTCCTCGAACTGGACGTGCCAGCGCTCGGATTTGACGAGCCTACGCTGACCGTCCTGGGTGAGCAGGCACTTCCGGATCCGACCTCCCCGCCCCTTGTACTCGACGTACTGGCGTCCGTAGCGGTCAGTGCCGACGACCGCGTTGGCGGGAATGGGTCGGGTGTGCGATCGTTTGAATACTCTCATGACAAAGAACCTCCAATCCAAAGCCCACCCGATTGCCAAGACGTGGAGGCGAGCACCTCCAACCAGGTAGGCGTTTCTGTTTCTTTCTCGTCGCGTCTTGGTAGGTACAATTTTATCAGGCCCGGATTTGCAAAACAATACATAGAAGGTCTGCTTTAACCTGTGTGTTTGATGTCATGGGGACGGTTTTCGCCGCAACCACTCTTCCCGGGTCGGGCAACCGGCTGCCGCCCAGTCCTCCAGCTCGGCCCGGACCCAGAGGGACCGCTCGCCCAACTTGACGGGCAACGGACCGATCCGGCCGGAAGCGCAGAGCTGGTAAAAGAGGCTCCTGCCAATATTCAGGGCCGCCGCCGCGCTGCGTGCATCCAGCAAGATGGGCGGGCACCCGGGAGTATTCGTTGGCTGTTCTGCTGCGGAGGTCATTGAAGCGCCGTCTTGATCTCCATCAGGAGGTCTTGGGCGGCCCCTGGGGTTGCCAACAGCTCACAGATTGTCTCTCGCACCGCCTTGCGGATTTGAAAGATCAGATGGCCGGGAAGGGCCTTGTGTTGCTGCCAGCGGCTGTACCACTGGAAGAACTCGCTGAGATTGTAGGTGGCGTCGGCGTTGCGGGGACAGCCCTGGTCGCGTGTCCAGGCATACAAGGTCTGCCGTACTTTACCGGTGATCTCGACCATGACCGAGATGGGGACATGCTGATGGTCGAAGCCAACGGATGATTGTTCGGACCGCAGGAAGTTCTCGACATAGCGGACCGCATTGGGCCTGCCTTCCTTGGCCTGGATGACCATCGCCTCGGCCATAGCCATGCGGAGACGCTGGCGCTGCTGGTCCCAGAGGTCACGAACCTCTTCGTCACCGTCCAGCAGAGCACGGAAGTCCATGCCGGTCATGCCGAGTTCTTTGGCCGCCTGCGGGACCGAGACGGTTATGGCCGCGAGCTCTTGAACCTTCCGCAGGAGCCGGCCGCGCTTCCAGGCGGCATGCAGATCCGGATGATTCTGCAGGATGACGACCAGTTTTTCGATGCCGAGCTGGGCGGCAGCTTGTGCGAAGCTCCGGCATTCGAAGGCGGCACGTTCTACCGCCGTGGGTGTCAGTTCAGACATGGTAGATTCTCCTGATCAATAGGTTCAAGCAGGGCAGCAGTGTTCTCGGCTGTGCTGCCCGAGATCGTGACATCGTGGGTTGCCCCGGGCGCGTTGCGACCATCGTGCCTGTCCCTCTTGGGGGCTTTCCGGCACGTCGATATGGCCTCAATCAAGGCCGCGCGAACGACCCGATTGCGGTATTCTGGGGCATCAAAGGGTGTCGTTGTTGTGGTAAAATGGGGCGCCGTGTTCCATGTGTTCCATGTGTTCCATGCATTTCCTATTGTTACCTGTATAAGGCTCTCTATTCCCATATAGAGAAGTTGTGGCAAAACCATGGAACACATGGAACACCGAGGTGTTTTTCCGCGTTTCTGGCTCAGAATCGCCGATTCGGTGTTCATCTCTGCATGGAACACATTGGAACACGCATGGAACACCGCGCGGTCGTGTTCCATGTGTTCCATGGGTTTGGAAAAACTATTGCCAAAGTGATGCATCGATCTGCCCCTCATCTTTACCTATATTGACGCCCGATATCTCGTCCGCCCCATCCTCATGAAACACCAGGCCGGCGTAGACATAATGGCGATTTCCTCGCGCTCCCCGGTTCTTGCGTTCGACCCCGGGGAAGACGCGACGGACCTGCTGGCCGAAGGTCCTCTCGTTCATGACGCGGCAGCCCGACTGGGTGCAGTAGGCCGTGTAGGCGCGGTAGACTTCGGTGGTATCGAGGCCATAGGCCTCGGGGTAGAAGGCATAACGCTCCAGCAGGAAGGCCCGGGTCGGGTCGCTGTCCTTACGGTATTCGTCAATCATCTTGCCGTGCCGCGCCGGCTTGGCGAAGCCGTTGTTGCGGTTCAGGTCCGCCAGACCCCGCAGGGCCCAGTTGAAGATTCCCGACGCCTCTCTCTTGAGTTCCTCGGCCAGTCCCTTGATCTGTTGCTCCTCGGCGACGACCTTGTCGAAGGGCACCAGCAGGATGCGCCGCCAGGTACCGTAAGTCCGATCGTTGAAGCGGGGCAGGGCGTTGGTAGCGATCATGATCTTGGCGGTGGGCGTCTCGCTGACCGGCAGCCGGTACTTTCGTTCGAACATGAACCGATCGCCGGCGACGAGGGCCTTCAGGACGTTCTCACCTTCCTCTTCGATCATGTGCGTCGACTCGGCGGTACAGTTGAGCATCTTGCCGCGCATGGCATCGAGGGCAAACGGTCGATGGAATTGGGCGAGCCCCACCTCCGAACCGTTGTCCCGGCCGATCAGGTGTTGGATGACCTCGAAGAAGACACCCTTGCCGTTGGCACCCTCACCGACGCACAGCAGAAACTTCTGCTCGCGCAGATCCGGTCGAAAGAGGTACCCGCACCATTGCTGGAGCAGGCGGACGTACTCGGTGTCACCCTGCATGATGTCGTCGAGGAAGGTCTCCCACAGCCGGCACGTCGCGGCCGGATCGTAGGCGAAGGGCAGCCAGGTGGTGGTGAAGTAGTTCGGCGTGTGGTCCCGGAAGACCAGGTGGCCGTCGCCGTCCCTCTCCTCCAGGGACAGGAGCCCGTTGGCGGCGGCGATAACGGCGCCGCGCTGCTGGCGGTCGAGCCAACTGTTCAGGGCGCACGTCTCGCCGATGAAGGCCAGGGCCTGCATGTTCAGGATGATGTCCTTGACCAGCCGACTGGTAGGCTTCATCTCGAAGCCGAACTTGGGCTTGAGAATCAGGCGGTTGGTCCCCTGTAGCCAGGCGACGATGTTGGCACGCACCGTGTCGACGGCGACCTGGCGATAGCGGCCGCCATCGTACACAAACCAGTCTTCATGCCAGTAGCGTAGCGTGTAATAAGCCTCGTGCTTGCCCAGCATCTCGCCGATGCACATGCTGTAGTCTTCGTTCAGGAATGTCTCGGCCAGGAACTGGGGATTCTGCCAGATTCGCCTGGCATGGTTGACTTCTTCGGGGGTACTCATTCACCAAACCTCTGTAGGGCCAGCTCTTCATCGATTTCGAGCAGGATCGCACGAACTTCATCGAGGGCGTGGACGACGTCGGCGATGCCGCCGGCACCTCGGATTTGCCGGATCACAGCACGCTGGAGAGCCGTGGGACTTTGGCCGGGCCGCTTGATCTCCAGGGCCAGGAATTGGCCGCGATAGCAAACCAGGACGTCCGGCACGCCACGGCGCAGGACACCGGGGAACTTGACCGCCCAGCAATGCGGCAGACCGTTCAGGTGCTTGAGGGTATGGGCCTGTAGGGCGGCCTCAGACGGTGACGGGGCGTGGGGTCTGGTCATGGTGTCGCTTTCGTAGATAAGCCAGTGTCGCGCTGCTGAGATCGCCCTTCTTGCGAACGGTTCGGTAGATCGTCTCGTCGACGGTGCGCTCGGCCAGGAGGTAGAAGTACTCGCAGGGGACTTGCTGTCCGATCCGGTGGATCCGGTCCTCCGATTGCTTCTGCAGTTCATAGGAATAGGACAAACCGAAATAGACGGCATAGTGACAGTTGGTGAACGTCAGACCGTGTCCGGCACTTTGCGGATTGGCGATCAGGTATTGGGCCTGGCCCGCCTTGAAGGCCTTGATCACCTGCTCGCGGTCTTCGGTACCGGACCATAAGGCCACGGCGCCGGGCAGTGCCTGGAGGAGTTGCTGGATCTCGGCACGGAAGTTGGCCCAGATGATGACCTGATGCGGGCCGATCTCATCGAGCAGGCAGCGCAACTCCGTCAGCTTCGCCGTACCCACCTGGATGACCTCACCGCCCTCGGCATACGCAAAGCCGCTGGTCAGTTGCCGCAGCTTCATGGTCTCGACCAGCGCCG